>Ga0307513_10000162_pt1 | contig 96000 bp, 108 predicted proteins | sample 15_EM_MG_FD_202174 | JGI IMG/M metagenome (GOLD analysis project Ga0307513, IMG submission 202174) | Populus trichocarpa ectomycorrhiza microbial communities from riparian zone in the Pacific Northwest, United States - 15_EM | ecosystem: Host-associated > Plants > Roots > Unclassified | place...
ATGGCCAAGGAAAAGTTCAACCGCAACAAGCCGCACTGCAACATTGGCACCATTGGTCACGTTGACCATGGGAAGACGACGTTGACGGCTGCGATCACGATGACGCTGGCGAAGTCGGGCGGCGCGACGGCGATGAAGTACGCCGATATCGACGCGGCTCCGGAGGAGCGTGCGCGGGGGATCACGATCAACACGGCGCACGTGGAGTATGAGACGGAGAACCGTCACTACGCGCACGTCGACTGCCCTGGCCACGCCGACTATGTGAAGAACATGATCACGGGCGCGGCGCAGATGGACGGCGCGATCCTGGTGGTGTCTGGGGCCGACGGCCCGATGCCGCAGACCCGGGAGCACATCCTGCTGGCGCGCCAGGTCGGGGTTCCGGCGCTGGTGGTGTTCATGAACAAGGTGGACCTGGTCGACGACGAGGAGCTGCTGGAGCTGGTGGAGATGGAGGTTCGCGAGCTTCTGTCGTTCTACGAGTTCCCGGGCGACGACATCCCGATCGTCAAGGGCTCGGCCCTGGCGGCGGTCGAAGGCCGCAACCCGGAGATCGGCGAGAACGCGGTGCTGGCGCTGATGGCGCAGGTCGACGCCTACATCCCGCAGCCGGAGCGTCCGGTGGATCTGCCGTTCCTGATGCCGGTGGAAGACGTGTTCTCGATCTCGGGCCGCGGCACGGTGGTGACGGGTCGGATCGAGAAGGGGATCGTCAAGGTCGGCGAGGAAGTCGAGATCGTCGGCATCCGCCCGGTCCAGAAGACGACCTGCACGGGCGTCGAGATGTTCCGCAAGCTGCTGGACCAGGGGCAGGCGGGCGACAACGTGGGGGTTCTGCTGCGCGGCACCAAGCGCGAGGACGTCGAGCGCGGCCAGGTTCTCTGCAAGCCGGGTTCGATCACGCCGCACACCAAGTTCGTGGCCGAGGCCTATATCCTGACGAAGGAAGAAGGCGGCCGTCACACGCCGTTCTTCACCAACTACCGCCCGCAGTTCTACTTCCGGACGACGGACGTGACGGGGATCATCAAGCTTCGCGAAGGCGTGGAGATGATCATGCCGGGCGACAACGCCGAACTGGACGTGGAGCTGATCACCCCGATCGCCATGGACCAGGGCCTGCGCTTCGCGATCCGCGAAGGCGGCCGCACGGTGGGCGCCGGCGTGGTGGCCAAGATCATCGAGTAGGCTTCAGCCCGCTCGACCTGAGACCAAGGGCCGTCGGGGCGATCCGGCGGCCCTTTTTCTTTGCCCCAACATCCCGGCGAAGGTCGGGACGAGCGGGGGGAGGGGCTAGAGGGGCCGGCCATGACCCGATGGTCATGACCAGGATTTAAGCTGCCCTGGGCCGCCCCGGGGCGTAGGTTCCGCGTCAATGAACACGTGGAGGAAGCCCATGCGCCTTGCCACAACCCTGACGGCCGCCGCTTTCGCCCTGGCCGCCGGCGCCGCCGACGCCGGCGCTTCGGTGGAGGTGAAGGACGCGGTGGCCCGCGTCACCGTGATCCCAGAGGCCCGCAGCGACATCAAGGTCGAGGTGGTCAAGGCCAACCCCCGCCTGCCGATCGTGGTGCGCACGGCGGGCGACCGCACGGTCGTCGACGGCAAGCTGAACTGGGACGTGCGCAGCTGCCGCACCAGCGGCGGCAAGCCCGTGGTCCGCGTCAACGGGGTAGGGGACGTCGCCTGGGCCGACATGCCCCAGATCGTCATCCGCACCCCCAAGGACGTCAGCCTGACCGCCGGCGGCGCCGTGTTCGGCGCGGTGGGCCGTTCGGCGAGCCTGGACCTGGTGAACGCCGGCTGCGGCGACTGGGTGGTGGCCAATGTGGCCGGCAAGCTCACCTTCAGCCAGGCCGGCTCCGGCGATTCGCGGATCGGCGCCGTGGGCCAGGCGAAACTGCGCAGCGCCGGCACCGGGGACATCGCCATCGCCGCCGTCCGCAACGGCGTGACGATCGATATCGCCGGGTCCGGCGACGTGGAGGTGGGATCGGCTTCAGGGCCGCTCGACGTCAAGGTCGCCGGCTCCGGCGGCGTCGGCGTGGAGAAGGGCTCCGTGGGCGCCATGACGGTGTCCATAGCCGGTTCCGGCGACGTGTCCTTCGGCGGCGTGGCCACGAGCCTGAAGGCCCGCGTGGCGGGCTCCGGGGACGTTCGGGCCAAGACGGTCACCGGCCCGGTGGAGAAGCACGTGGCCGGTTCGGGCGACGTGCGGATCGGCTGACGGATATGGCGCATCGGCGGCTTGACGAGTCGGGGCAAAGCGCCTATTGACCCGCCTCCTGTTGGACCGGCTGTAACGCCCAAAGCGATTTGGGGGTTAGACGCGGTTCGCAGAACGGCCTGAAGCAGTGCTAATTCAGCGTTTCGGGGTACGGGCTCTCGCGGGTTTCGCGCGTGGGCCCATTTCGTTTTTGCGGACTGTTCGCGTACGGCGCATCGCAAGATGAGCCGGGTCGGTCTTTGAAATGGTCAAGATCACGCGGTCGGTTCGCCGTCTGTAGGGGAATGTAAAGAGCGATATGGATCGTCAGAACATCCGCATCCGGCTCAAGGCCTTCGATCACCGCGTGTTGGACCATTCAACGCGCGAGATCGTCAATACGGCCAAGCGCACCGGCGCAACCGTGCGGGGGCCTATCCCCCTGCCCACCCGCATTGAGAAATTCACCGTCAACCGCTCGCCGCACATCGACAAGAAGTCGCGCGAGCAGTTTGAAATCCGCACGCATAAGCGCGTGCTCGACATCGTCGACCCCACCCCGCAGACCGTGGACGCGCTCATGAAGCTCGACCTGTCCGCCGGCGTGGACGTCGAGATCAAGCTCTAAGGGGATTGGTCAGATGCGAACCGGCGTAATCGCCAAGAAACTGGGCATGGCGCGCTTCTTCGACGAAGCCGGCGCCCATGTGCCCGTCACCGTGCTTTCCCTCGAGGGCTGCCAGGTCGTGGCCCAACGCACGCAGGAAAAGGACGGCTACGTCGCCCTCCAGCTCGGAGCCGGCGCCAAGAAACCCAAGAACACCTCCAAGGCCATGCGCGGCCACTTCGCCAAGGGCGAGGTCGAGCCCAAGCACAAGCTGGCCGAGTTCCGCGTCACCGAGGACAACCTCATCGACGTGGGCGCGGAGATCACCGCCGATCACTTCCTGGCTGGCCAGAAGATCGACGTGACCGCCGAAACCGTCGGCAAGGGCTTCCAGGGCGCGATGAAGCGCTGGAACTTCGGCGGCATGCGCGCCACCCACGGGGTCTCGGTCTCGCACCGGGCGCACGGCTCCACCGGCCAGCGCCAGGATCCGGGCAAGACCTTCAAGGGCAAGAAGATGGCCGGCCATCTCGGCGACGAGACGGTCACCACGCTCAACCTCACCGTCTGGCGCGTCGATCTCGATCGCGGCCTGATCCTGGTGAAGGGCGCCGTCCCCGGCACCGAAGGCTCCTACGTCAAGGTCCGCGACGCCATCAAGAAGGCCCTGCCGGCCGACGCCCCGAAGCCGGGCGCGTTCCGCAAGGCCGGCCAGGCGGCTCCGGCCGCCGAAGCTCCGGCGGTCGAAGAAGCTCCCACTGAAGCGCCGGAAGCCGGGGGTGAAGACCAATGAAACTCGACGTCATCAATCTGGACGGCGGGAAGGGCGGCTCGATCGACCTGCCCGACGCCATCTTCGGCATCGAAGAGATCCGCGGCGACATCCTTCAGCGCATGGTCACCTGGCAGCTCGCCAAGCGGCGCGCCGGCACCCACAAGGTGCAGGTCCGCAACGAGGTCTCCCGTACCGGCAAGAAGATGTACAAGCAGAAGGGCACCGGCGGCGCCCGTCACGGTTCGCGCCGTGCGGCCCAGTTCGTCGGCGGCGCCCGGGCCCACGGTCCCGTGGTCCGCAGCCACGCCTTCGACCTGCCCAAGAAGTTCCGGGCCCTGGCGCTTCGCCACGCCCTGTCTTCCAAGGCCAAGGACGGCGCGCTCGTCGTGGTCGACAGCGTCGCGCTGAAGGACCCGAAGACCGCGGCCCTGCGCGCCCAGCTCGCCAAGCTCGGCTTCACCAACGCCCTGGTGATCGCCGGCGCCGAGGTGGACAGCAACTTCGCCCTGGCCGCCCGCAACATCCCCAACGTGGACGTGCTGCCGAACGCCGGCCTCAACGTCTATGACGTGCTGCGTCGCCGCACCCTCGTCCTCACCAAGGACGCGGTCGAAGCGATCCAGGCGCGCTATGCCGAGAAGGAGGCCGCGTAATGGCCGACCCGACCGCCCGCAACTACGACACGATCCTGGCTCCGGTGATCACCGAAAAGGCGACCCTGCTTTCCGAGCAGAACAAGGTGGTCTTCCAAGTGGCCGGCGACGCGACCAAGGACGAGATCGCTTCGGCCGTCGAAGCCCTGTTCAAGGTCAACGTCACCAAGGTCAACACCCTGAACGTGAAGGGCAAGACCAAGCGCTTCCGCGGCCGCATCGGCCGGCGTTCTGACGTCAAGAAAGCTGTCGTGACCCTGGCCGAAGGCCAGTCCATCGACATCACCACGGGGCTCTAATCCGATGGCCTTGAAGCATTTCAATCCGACTTCGCCGTCCCGCCGCGGGCTGGTGCTGGTCGACCGGTCCGAGCTCCACAAGGGCCGTCCCGAAAAGTCGCTCGTCGAAGGCCTGACCAAGTCGGGCGGTCGTGGCGGCGGCGGTCGCATTGCGGTCCGTTTCCGCGGCGGCGGCGCCAAGCGCCTCTATCGCGTCGTCGACTTCAAGCGTCGCAAGTGGGACGTGGCCGCCACGGTCCAGCGCCTCGAGTACGACCCCAACCGCACCGCCTTCATCGCGCTGATCAAGTACGACGACGGCGAGCTGGCCTATATCCTGGCCCCGCAACGCCTGAAGGCCGGCGATGTGGTCGTCGCCTCCGAAAAGGCCGACGTGAAGATGGGCAACGCCATGCCGCTGCGCGGCATGCCGATCGGCACGATCATCCACAATGTCGAGCTGAAGCCCCAGAAGGGCGGCCAGATCGCCCGTTCGGCCGGCGCCTACGCCCAGCTGGTCGGCCGTGACGCCGGCTACGCCCAGATCCGCCTGAACTCGGGCGAACTGCGCATGGTGCCCGACAGCTGCATGGCCACGGTCGGCGCCGTCTCGAACCCGGACCACATGAACGAGGTCCTGGGCAAGGCCGGCCGCGTTCGCCACAAGGGCCGTCGTCCGCACGTTCGCGGCGTGGCCATGAACCCGGTCGATCACCCGCACGGCGGCGGCGAAGGCCGCACCTCCGGCGGCCGTCACCCGGTCACCCCGCAGGGCAAGCCCACCAAGGGCGCCAAGACCCGCACCAACAAGGCGACGGATAAGTTCATCATCCGCTCGCGTCACGCCAGGAAGGCTCGCTAAGCGATGACCCGCTCTGTCTGGAAAGGCCCGTTCGTCGACGGCTATCTGCTCAAGAAGGCCGAAGCCGTTCAATCCTCGGGCCGCAAGGATGTGATCAAGACCTGGTCGCGTCGCTCCACCATCATGCCGCAGTTCGTCGGCCTGACCTTCGGCGTCCACAACGGCCAAAAGCATGTGCCGGTGCTGGTCAGCGAAGACATGGTCGGCATGAAGCTCGGCGAGTTCGCCCCGACCCGCTACTTCCCCGGTCACGCCGCCGACAAGAAGGCGAAGAGGAAGTAACATGTCAAAGCAAGCAAAGCCCCGTCGGCTGAAGCCGGCTGAAGCCATGGCCAAGGTCGCGACCCTGCGCACCAGCCCGCGCAAGTTGAACCTAGTGGCGGCCTCGATCCGCGGCCTGAAGGTGCAGCGGGCCCTGAACGAACTCGAGTTCAGCCCCAAGCGCATCGCCCGCGACGTCCGCAAGGCGCTCTATTCGGCGATCTCCAACGCCGAGAACAACCACAACCTCGACATCGACTCGCTGGTCGTCGCCGAGGCCTTCGTAGGCAAGAACCTGGTGATGAAGCGTTTCTCGGCCCGTGCGCGCGGCCGTGCCTCGCGCATCGAGAAGCCCTTCTCGGAGATCACGATCATCGTCCGCGAACTTGGTGAGGCCGCCTGATGGGTCAAAAAGTAAATCCGGTCGGCCTTCGTCTGGGCATCAACCGCACGTGGGACAGCCGCTGGTTCGCCGACGGCTCCGACTACGGGCGCCTGCTGCACGAAGACATCAAGGTCCGTCGTGAACTGAAGAAGCGCCTCTATCAGGCCGGCGTCTCGCGCATCATCATCGAGCGTCCGCACAAGAAGTGCCGGGTGACGATCTATGCCGCGCGTCCGGGCGTGATCATCGGCAAGAAGGGCGCCGACATCGACAAGCTCCGCAAGGACCTGTCGGCCCTGACCGAAGGCGAGGTTCACCTGAACATCGTCGAGATCCGCAAGCCGGAGACCGACGCCCAGCTGGTGGCCGAGAACATCGCCCAGCAGCTCGAGCGCCGCGTCGCGTTCCGCCGGGCCATGAAGCGCTCGATGCAGTCGACCATGCGCCTCGGCGCCAAGGGCGTCCGCATCAACGTCTCGGGTCGCCTGGGCGGCGCCGAAATCGCGCGGATGGAATGGTACAAGGACGGCCGCGTCCCGCTGCACACGCTGCGCGCCGACATGGACTACGGCTTCACCGAGGCCAAGACCACGTACGGCATCATCGGCGTCAAGGTCTGGGTGTTCAAGGGCGAGGTCCTCGACCACGACCCGATGGCGCTCGACAAGCGCCTGGCCAGCGAGTCCGGCCCGGCCGGCGAAGGTGGCGGCGGTGGCCGCGACCGCTCCGGCGATCGCCCCGATCGTGGCCCGCGCCGCGACCGCCGCGATGCGGCGAACGGCTGAGGATAGGTCATGCTGTCACCCAAGAAAACCAAGTACCGCAAGCAGTTCAAGGGCAAGATCCACGGCAACGCCAAGGGTGGGTTCTCGCTGAACTTCGGCTCCTACGGCCTCAAGTCCGTCGAGCCCGAGCGCATCACGGCCCGCCAGATCGAAGCCGCTCGCCGGGCGATCACGCGCCAGATGAAGCGTCAGGGCCGGGTCTGGATCCGGATCTTCCCGGACGTGCCCGTGACCGACAAGCCTGCCGAAGTCCGGATGGGCAAGGGCAAGGGCGCCGTTGAGTACTGGGCCGCGCGCGTCGCGCCGGGCCGGATCATGTTCGAAATCGACGGCGTGCCCGACGATGTGGCCCGCGAAGCCCTGCGCCTCGGCGCGGCCAAGCTTCCGGTGAAGACCCGCATCGTCACCCGTATCGACGCCGCCTTGGCGGAGCACGCCTGATGAAGATCGAAGAAATCCGCGGACTGACGTCCGATCAACTGGCCGAGCAACTGCTCAGCCTGAAGAAAGAGCAGTTCAACCTGCGCTTCCAACGTGCGACCGGCCAGGTCGAGAAGACCCACCGGGTGGACCAGGTGCGCAAGGACATCGCGCGCATCAAGACGGTCCTGCGGACCAAACAGGCCACGGCCTGAGGAGACTGACGAATGCCGAAGCGAATTCTTGAAGGCGTGGTCGTCTCCGACAAGGGCGACAAGACCGTGGTGGTGAAGGTCGAGCGGACCTTCCTGCACCCGGTCCTGAAGAAGACCGTGCGCCGGTCGAAGAAGTATCACGCCCACGACGAGGGCAACGCCTACAAGGCCGGCGAGCAGGCTCGGATCGTCGAGTGCGCGCCGAAGTCCAAAACCAAGACGTGGGAAGTGCTGCCTAAGGGCGGCGCCCCCGCGGCCTCCTAGGAAGGGTCTGACTCATGATTCAGATGCAGACCAATCTCGAGGTCGCCGACAATTCCGGCGCGCGTCGCGTGATGTGCATCAAGGTGCTTGGCGGGGCCAAGCGCCGTTACGCCCACGTCGGCGACAAGATCGTCGTGTCGGTGAAGGAAGCCATTCCGCGCGGTCGCGTGAAGAAGGGCGACGTACTGCAGGCCATCGTGGTGCGCACCTCCTCGGCGATCAAGCGCAAGGACGGTTCGGTCATCCGCTTCGACAAGAACGCGGCGGTGATCGTCAACAAGCAAAGCGAGCCGATCGGCACGCGGATCTTCGGCCCGGTTCCCCGTGAACTGCGCGCGAAGAACCACATGAAGATCATCTCTCTCGCGCCCGAGGTGCTGTAATGGCCGCGAAGATCAAGAAGGGGGACCGCGTCGTGGTCCTCGCCGGCAAGGACAAGGGCCGCCAGGGCAAGGTCCTGCAGATGTTCCCGAAGGACGAACGCGTCCTGGTGGAAGGCCTGAACATCGCCCAACGGCACGTCAAGCCGACCCAGTCCGATCCCCAGGGCGGGATCAAGAACAAGGAAATGCCGCTGCACGTGTCGAACGTCGCCGTGGTCGACTCCAAGGGGAAGGCGACCCGCGTCGGCTTCCGCGAAGAGGCCGGCAAGAAGGTGCGTTTCGCCAAGACGACCGGCGAGGTGATCAATGGCTGAGCAAGCTTACGAGCCGAGGATGAAGTCCATTTATCGCGAGCGCATCCGCGCGGCGATGAAGGAACAGTTCGGCTACACCAATGAGATGCAGATCCCCAAGCTGGACAAGATCGTCCTGAACATGGGCATCGGCGAAGCGGTGGCGGACTCCAAGAAGGTCCAGTCGGCGATGCACGACCTGGGGCTGATCGCGGGGCAAAAGCCCGCGCCGACCCGCGCGCGCCTGTCGATCGCCGGCTTCAAGCTGCGCGAGAACATGGTGATCGGCGCCAAGGTCACCCTGCGCAAGAACCGGATGTACGAGTTCCTCGACCGTCTGGTGACCATCGCCCTGCCGCGCGTGAAGGACTTCCGGGGCCTGAAGCCCACGTCCTTCGACGGCCGCGGCAACTACGCCATGGGCCTCAAGGAGCACCTGGTGTTCCCGGAGATCAACTACGACCAGATCGACCAGATCTGGGGCATGGACATCATCGTTTGCACGACTGCGAAGACCGATGACGAAGCACGCGCGCTTCTCAAGGAATTCCAGTTCCCGTTCAACGCTTAAGCGACGGGGAGAAAGAGAACATGGCCAAGAAAAGCGCCGTCAACCGTAACGAGATGGTCAAGAAGCTCGTCAAGCAATACGCCGGCAAGCGCGAGACGTTGAAGGCGATCGCCAACAACGAGAGCCTGCCGCTGGAGGAACGCTTCGAAGCGCGCCTCAAGCTGGCCGCCTTGCCGCGTAATTCCTCGAAGGTCCGCATCCGCAACCGTTGCGAGATCACGGGCCGGCCCCGTGCCTACTATCGCAAGCTCAGGATGAGCCGGATCGCGCTTCGCGACCTCGGTTCGGCTGGCCTGATCCCCGGTCTCGTGAAGTCGAGCTGGTGAGGAGCGTCCAATGGTGAACGACCCCATCGGCGATCTGATCGCCCGTATCAAGAACGCCGCCACCCGCGGCCGCAGCAAGCTCAACACGCCGGCGTCGAAGATGCGCGCCCGTGTCCTGGATGTGCTGTCGGAAGAGGGCTACATCCGCGGCTATCACCTCGTCGAGAAGCCGGGCGCGTTCCCGGAGTTCGAGATCGAGCTGAAGTACTTCGACGGCCAGCCGGTGATCGTGGAGATCAAGCGCATCTCCAAGCCGGGCCGCCGGGTCTATTCGTCGATCGCCGATCTGAAGCCGGTGAAGAACGGCCTCGGCATCTCGATCCTGTCGACGCCGAAGGGCGTCATGTCGGACAACGCCGCACGCGACGCCAACGTTGGCGGCGAAGTGCTCTGCCGGGTCTATTGATATGTCGCGTATTGGCAAGAAAGCCGTACCCGTTCCGAACGGGGTGACGGTCACCATCGAAGGCCAGACGGTCAGCGTGAAGGGGCCCAAGGGCCAACTCGCCTGGACGGTCGCCGACGAGATCGAGGTCCGCCAGGAGGGTGGCGAGCTTCTTCTGTCGAAGAAGGTCGAGACCACCCGGGCGCAAGCCATGTGGGGCCTGTCGCGCACCCTGGTGGGCAACATGGTCACCGGCGTCACCGAAGGCTACGAGCGCAAGCTCGAGCTGGTGGGCGTCGGCTATCGTGCGGCCCTGAAGGGCAATGCGCTGTCGCTGCAGCTCGGCTTCAGCCACGACGTGGACCTGCCGCCGCCGACCGGCATCAGCTTCGCGGTGCCCAAGCAGACCGAGATCACGATCAGCGGCATCGACAAGCAGCAGGTCGGCGAAATCGCCTCCCAGATCCGTCGCATCCGTCCGCCGGAGCCCTACAAGGGCAAGGGCGTGCGTTACGCCGGCGAGCAGGTCCGTCGCAAAGAAGGCAAGAAGAAGTAGGCCATGGCGCTCTCACCGCGTGACATCTCCAAGCGCCGCTCGCAGCGCAACCGCAACAACCTCCGCAAGGTGGCCAACGGCCGCCCGCGGCTGTCGGTCTTCCGCTCGTCCAAGAACATCTACGCCCAGATCATCGATGATGCGAACGGCGTGACCTTGGCCGCGGCCTCGACGCTGGAAAGCGCCGACGCCAAGCAAAAGGGCGCCGATCGCGACGCCGCAGCCCGCGTGGGCGCCCTGGTCGCGCAACGCGCGATCGAAAAGGGCGTCAAGGACGTGGTCTTCGATCGCGGCGGCTACCTTTATCACGGCCGGGTCAAGGCCCTGGCGGACGCCGCGCGCGAAGCCGGCCTGAACTTCTAAGGAATAGAGTCATGGCTCGCAGAAACGAAGAGCGCGGCGACCGTCGCAACCGCGAAGAAGAACGCGACAGCGACATCGTCGAGAAACTGGTCCACATCAACCGCGTCGCGGCCACCGTTAAGGGCGGCCGCCGGTTCTCCTTCGCCGCCCTGATGATCGTGGGCGACCAGAAGGGCCGCGTGGGCTTCGGTCACGGCAAGGCGCGCGAAGTGCCGGAAGCCATCCGCAAGGCGACCGAAGAAGCCAAGAAGTCGATGATCCGCGTGCCGCTGCGCGAAAGCCGCACCCTGCATCACGACGGCAACGGCCGTTGGGGCGCAGGCAAGGTGATGGTCCGCTCGGCGCCTCCCGGCACCGGCGTCATCGCCGGCGGCCCGATGCGCGCGGTGCTTGAAACCCTCGGCGTGCAGGACGTGGTCGGCAAGTCGGTCGGTTCGTCCAACCCCTACAACATGGTGCGCGCGACGTTCGAGGCGCTGAAGGCCCAGGCCTCGCCGCGTCAGGTCGCCGCCAAGCGCGGCAAGAAGGTCAGCGACGTCATCGGCCGCCGCGCCGACGGCGCCCAGGCCGTCGCCGACGAAGGATAAGCAGACATGGCTACGATCACCGTTCGTCAGACCGGCAGCCCCATCCGCCGGACCAAGGACCAGCGCGCGACCCTCGTGGGTCTGAAGCTCAACCGCCTGGGCCGCGTCTCCACCCTGGAAGACACGCCCTCGATCCGCGGCATGATCGCCAAGGTCCAGCACCTGCTCGAAATCGTCGAGTAGGCCTGCGCCGCCCCGCCCGGGGCGGTCGCCATTTTTCAGCCGAGTCGGACCCCTGGTCCGGCGCTAGATCTCCAAGGAGAGGCACATGACCAAACTGAACGAACTTTCGCCCCGTGAAGGCTCCGTCAAGGGCCGCATGCGCGTCGGCCGCGGCCCGGGTTCGGGCAAGGGCAAGACCGCCGGTCGCGGCGTCAAGGGCCAGAAGTCCCGTTCGGGCGTGGCCATCGCCGGTTTCGAAGGCGGCCAGATGCCGCTGCACATGCGGATGCCCAAGCGCGGCTTCAACAAGCCCAACCGCAAGGAATTCGCCGAAGTGAACCTGTGGCGCCTGGAACAGGCGATCGCCGCGGGCAAGCTCGACGCCTCCAAGCCCATCGACGGCCCGGCCCTGATCGCCTCCGGCATCCTGCGCCGGCTGCATGACGGCGTGAAGCTGCTGGGCAAGGGCGAGCTGTCGTCCAAGCTCGACATCACCGTCTATCACGCCACGGCCACGGCCCGCGCGGCGGTGGAAAAGGCCGGCGGCAAGCTGACCGTGACCCGCGCGCAAGCCGAGCCGGAAGCCTGATCCTCACGACAACGATCATCTTGCCTCGCAACCGGGGCCGGAGCGTCCTATCTGAGCGGGACAACGAGTCAGGGGATTGGTGAATGGCTTCGGCCGCCGAACAGCTCGCAGCCAACATGAACTTCGGGGCCTTCCAGAAGGCCACGGAGCTCCATAAGCGTATCTGGTTCACCCTGCTGGCGATGGTCGTCTATCGCCTGGGCACCCACATCCCGATCCCGGGCATCGACTCGCTGGCCTTCGCCCGCGTGTTCGAAGGCCAGTCGCAGGGCCTGGCGGGCATGTTCAACATGTTCTCCGGCGGCGCCGTGCAGCGGATGGCGATCTTCGCGCTGAACGTCATGCCCTACATCTCGGCCTCGATCATCGTGCAGCTGATGGGCACGATGTATCCGCCGTGGGAGAAGCTGCGGAAGGAAGGCGGGGAGGCGGGCCGCAAGACCCTGAACCAATATACCCGCTACCTGACCGTGGTGCTGGCCCTGGGCCAGTCCTTCGCCGTGGCCAACGGCCTGAACGCCAGCCCCGGCGTCGTGCTGAACCCCGGGGTGTTCTTCATGCTGTCGACGGTCGTGACGCTGACCGGCGGCACGCTGTTCCTGATGTGGCTGGGCGAGCAGATCACCAGCCGCGGGGTCGGCAACGGGGTTTCGCTGATCATCTTCGCCGGCATCGTGGCCGTGCTGCCGCGCGGCATCTGGCAGATGTTCTCCATGGCGCGCACCGGCGCCCTGCCGGGCGTGGCCCTGTTCGGGATCATCCTGCTGGCGATCCTGGTGGTCATCGCCATCGTCTTCATGGAACGTTCGCAGCGTCGGCTGCTGGTGCAGTATCCCAAGCGCCAGCAGGGCAACCGGATGTTCGGCGGCGACACCTCGTTCCTGCCGCTGAAGATCAACACCGCCGGCGTCATCCCGCCGATCTTCGCCTCCAGCTTCCTGCTGCTGCCGGCCACCGCCATGGGCTTCCTGACCCAGGCCAACCTGCCGTCGTGGCTGCAATGGCTGCCGGGCGCGGTGGGCCAGCTGCAGCACGGCCAGCCGGTGTTCATGGTCGTCTACGGCCTGATGATCATCTTCTTCTGCTTCTTCTACACCTCCATCGTGTTCAGCCCCGACGACACCGCCGAGAACCTGCGCAAGTACGGCGGGTTCCTGCCGGGCATCCGGCCGGGCAAGCGCACGGCGGAATATCTGGACTATGTGCTGACCCGGCTGACGGTGATCGGCGCGGCCTACATCACCGTGGTCTGCCTGCTGCCGGAGGCGCTGATCGGCTTCTACCACGCGCCGTTCTACCTCGGCGGCACCTCGATCCTGATCGTGGTGAGCGTGACCATGGACACGGTGACCCAGATCCAGTCGCATCTGTTGGCCCACCAGTACGAAGGGCTGATCAAGAAATCCAAACTGCGCGGCTCACGCCGTTAGAGCACGACAGCCGCCGCTCGCAGAGGCGGCCGGTCCCGGGGGACGGACCGATAGGACAGGGGACCAGGGCAGCCATGAATTTGATCTTGTTCGGCCCGCCGGCGGCGGGGAAGGGGACGCAGGCCAAGCGCCTGGTTGAAGGCCGCGGGATGGTCCAACTGTCGACCGGCGACATGCTGCGCGCCGCCATCGCCTCCGGCTCGGAGCTCGGCAAGCGGGTCGAGGGCGTCATGCAGCGCGGCGACCTGGTGACCGACGACATCGTCATCGCCCTGATCGAGGAGCGCCTGCCCGAGGCCGAGGCGGCCGGCGGCGCGATCTTCGACGGCTTCCCGCGCACCCTGGCCCAGGCGAAAGCCCTCGACGAGATGCTGGAAGCCCGCGGTTCGCGCATCGACCTGGTGGTTCGGCTGAAAGTCGACGACGACCAGTTGCTGCAGCGTGTGGCCGGCCGTTTCGCCGAATCGGGCCGCGCCGACGACAATCCGGAGAGCTTCAAGGTCCGCCTTGGAGCCTATAATGAGCAGACCGCCCCGCTGCTGCCGTATTACGAGCAGCAGAACAAGTTGGTGGAAGTCGACGGCATGGGCTCGGTCGAGCAAGTGGCCGCCGGCATCGACACAGCGCTGGCCAAGCCGCGTTGGTGAACGATCTGTCCGCAAATTCGACGCTTGAACCATTGACGCAAGCGACTCGATCCCTTAACGAAGCGCTTCCGCGAAAGAGCGCGAAAGACGCGCCGGCCTTAAGCCTTAGGGTCTTGGGCCGGGGCGCCGTTCGCGCTTCTCTTGCGTGATCCAGGAGAGACTTCCACGTGGCCCGTATCGCTGGCGTAAATATCCCCACGAACAAGCGCGTCGTCATTGCGCTTCAGTACATCCATGGCATCGGCCAGGCGAAAGCCGCTGAGATCGTGGGCAAGGTCGGCATCGAGGACGCTCGCCGCGTCAACCAGCTGACCGACCAGGAAGTCCTGCAGATCCGCGAAGCGATCGACAAGGACTATACGGTGGAAGGCGACCTGCGTCGCGAGACCGCCGTGAACATCAAGCGCCTGATGGACCTGGCCTGCTATCGCGGCCTGCGTCACCGCAAGGGCCTGCCTGTCCGCGGCCAACGCACCCACACCAATGCCCGGACCCGCAAGGGCCCGGCCAAGCCGATCGCCGGCAAGAAGAAATAAGAGAGCCTCAGTCCAATGGCTAAAGAACCGGCGCGCGTCAAACGTCGCGAACGTAAGAACATCACCTCGGGCGTGGCGCACGTGAACGCCTCGTTCAACAACACCATGATCACCATCACCGACGCCCAGGGCAACACGATCTCGTGGTCCTCCGCCGGCATGATGGGCTTCAAGGGTTCCCGGAAGTCGACCCCCTACGCCGCCCAGATGGCGGCCGAGGACGCCGGCCGGAAAGCCGCCGAGCATGGCGTACGCACGCTGGAAGTCAGCGTCTCGGGTCCGGGTTCGGGACGTGAGTCGGCCCTGCGCGCGCTGCAGTCGGTCGGCATGACGATCACCACCATCCGCGACGTGACCCCCATTCCGCACAACGGCTGCCGTCCGCCTAAGCGTCGGCGCGTCTAGTACCTATTTATCGTCCTCCCTGCGCCGGCCCGCATATGCGGCCGGCGAGCATGCGTTTCCGAGGGACACCCATCCGTGATCGAACGTAATTGGAATGAGCTCATCCGTCCGGAGAAGCCGCTGATCGAGACCGGCGCCGACGCGACCCGCAAGGCGCGCCTGGTGGCCGAACCTCTCGAACGCGGTTTCGGCGTGACGCTGGGCAACAGCCTGCGGCGCGTGCTGCTGTCGTCGCTGCAAGGCGCGGCGGTGACCGGCGTCCAGATCGACGGCGTCGTGCACGAGTTCTCGTCGCTGGAAGGCGTCCGCGAGGACGTCGTCGACATCGTGCTGAACATCAAGCAACTGGCCGTGCGCATGCACTCCGAAGGCCCCAAGCGCATGACCCTGCGCGCCACGGGCCCCGGCGCGGTGACCGCCAGCCAGATCGAGGCGCCCTCGGACATCGAGATCCTCAACGGCGACCACGTGCTCTGCACGCTGGACGACGGCGCCACGGTGCGCATGGAATTCACCGTCCAGAACGGCAAGGGCTATGTCCCGGCCGAACTGAACCGCCCGGAAGATGCGCCGATCGGCCTGATCTCGGTCGACTCGCTCTATTCGCCGGTCAAGCGCGTGGCCTATCGCGTCGAGCCGACCCGCCAGGGCCAGAGCCTCGACTACGACAAGCTGGTCATGGAAATCGAGACCAACGGCGCGGTGTCGCCGGTGGACGCCGTGGCCTACGCCGCCCGCATCCTGCAAGACCAGCTGCAGATCTTCATCACCTTCGAAGAACCGAAGAAGAAGGTCGAAGGCGAAGCCAAGCCGGAACTGCCGTTCAACCCGGCGCTGCTGAAGAAGGTCGACGAGCTCGAGCTGTCGGTCCGTTCGGCCAACTGCCTGAAGAACGACAACATCGTCTACATCGGCGACCTGATCCAGAAGACCGAAGCCGAGATGCTGCGGACCCCCAACTTCGGCCGCAAGTCGCTGAACGAGATCAAGGAAGTGCTCGCCGGCATGGCCCTGCACCTCGGCATGGACGTGCCGAACTGGCCGCCGGAGAACATCGAAGAGCTGGCTAAGAAGTTCGAAGACCAGATGTAGGAAACTTCGCGCCGACTCCGGGCCGCCTCGGCGGCCTGGGCCCGATGAAGCCGCACCAGCGGCGAAGGGCCCTGGCGCTTCGTTATGACCCCGGCGGGAGCAGGCGGGGATTGGTCAGGTAGACGCGACCCGAGATCGGGAGCGTTCAGCGGGCTGACAGCCCAGGAGATGAAGACATGCGCCACGGTTCCGCGCACCGCAAACTGGGACGCACCAGCGCCCACCGCACCGCTATGTTCGCCAACATGGCGGCGAGCCTGATCAAGCACGAGCAGATCGTGACCACCTTGCCCAAGGCCAAGGAGCTTCGGCCCATCGTCGAAAAGCTCGTGACGCTGGCCAAGCGCGGCGACCTGCACGCGCGCCGGCAGGCGATCAGCCACATCCGCGACGTGACCCAGGTCGGCAAGCTCTTCGCCACGCTGGGCCCGCGCTACAAGGACCGCCAGGGCGGCTATATCCGCGTCCTGAAGGCCGGCTTCCGTTATGGCGACAACGCACCCCTGGCCGTGATCGAATTCGTCGATCGCGATCCGGCCGAAAAGGGCAAGGACTCCGGTCCGGTGCAGGACTCCTACGGCGACGAATAAGCGCCGAGGTCTCTGCGACTTTCAAAGGCTCCGGGCTTCGGTCCCGGGGCCTTTTTCATGCGCCCTATTTGGTTGCGAAAATACGCAAATATTATATCGTTTGAGAACCATTGAGCAGGAGGCGACCATGCCCGAGGACTTCCGTCCGACGCTGATGTCGGCGATCTTCTACCAGGACCCCAAGGCGGCCCTGGCCTGGCTGGAGAAGGCGTTCGACTTCGAGCTGTTCATGCTCATCGAGGACGCACAGGGCAATCTGGCGCACTCGGAGATGCGGCATGGAACCGGCGTGGTCATGATCGGCTCCGAATGGAGCGAGGATCACAAGAGCCCCAGGTCGGTGGGCGGCAAGAACACCCAGACCGTCCATATCCAGATCAAGAGCGACATCGCCGCCCACTGCGAGCGGGCCCGCGCCGCGGGCGCGGAGATCCTGATGGAGCCCGCCGAGCAGTTCTACGGGGACGTGACCTATCGCTGCCGCGACCCGGAGGGGCACATCTGGACGGTGGCCCAGACCGTGCGCGCGGTCAGCCGTGAGGAGGCCGAGGCCGCCAGCGGCCTGAAGATCACGGGCTGGATTTGACCGCCGCCGTCGATGCGACGCTCGCGGCCCTAGCCGATCCACAGCGCCGCCGCGTGGTGGAGCTGTTGCGCGTCAAGGCGAGGCCCGCCGGGGAGCTGGCCCGCGAAGTCGGGGTGAGCCCGCCGACCATGAGCCGCCACCTGCGCGCCCTGCGCGAGAGCGGGATCGTCGAGGAGTCGCATCCGGCCTTCGACGCCCGCGTGCGCATCTATGCCCTGAGGGCCGAACCGATGGTGGAGCTGATCGGCTGGCTGGAGGAGACCGAGCGGCTGTGGAGCGAGCAGCTCTCGGCGTTCAAGCGACATGTCGAGGGCGGCGAGGCGTGACCTCGCGGGTGTTCATCGCCCTGCGGGTCAAGGCCGCGCCCGCCCGCGCCTTTGCGGTGTTCGTGGAGGACATCGGCGCCTGGTGGCGGCCCAGCGGCCTGTTCCAGACCACGCCGCGGGCGCCCGGCGTCCTGGCGTTCGAGCCGGGGCAGGGCGGACGGCTGACCGAGACGCTGGCCGGCGGAAAGGTCTTCGAGATCGGGCGGATCGTCGCCTGGGAGCCGCCGCGCAGGCTGGCGTTCTCCTGGCGCCAGGCGAGTTTCCCACCGGACCTGGCGACCGAGGTCGAGGTGCTGTTCGAGGCGGTCGGCGAGGAGACCCGCGTCAGCGTCTCGCATCGCGGCTTCGATCGCGTGCCGCAGGAGAGCGCCGCGCGGCACGGTTTTCCCGACAGCGCCCTGCTCATGCGGTTGGGGGAGTGGTGGCAGGCCCTGCTGGACGGCTATAAGGCGCATGTGGCGGCGCCGCCGACACACCCAGAATAACGCGCCATCAATGCGCCCGAAAGCGCGCCAAGGTGGCCGGATCGTCGATTTGGAGACCCCATGCGCGCCTATCGCGTCCTGATCCCCGCCATGGCCCTGCTGGCCGCCTGTTCCGACCCCGCCAGCCGCAGCGCCGCGCAGCCGGCCCTGGTCCAGCCCACCCGCGCAGCGCCCACCAGCGCGCTGGGGATGAAGCAGTCCTTCGCGCCCGTGGTGAAGAAGGCCGCCCCGGCCGTGGTCAACATCTCGTCCAAGCGGATGGTGCGGGCCAGGCCCGACCCATTCTGGGAGATGTTCGGCGGCGGCGCGCCGCGCGACCGGGTGCAGGGCTCGCTGGGGTCCGGCGTCATCGTCCGCGCCGACGGGGTGATCGTCACCAACAACCACGTGGTCGAGGGCGGCGAGGAGATCACGGTCGCGCTCGCCGACCGGCGCGAGTTCACCGCCAAGGTGCTGCTGGCCGACCCGCGCACCGACCTCGCCATCCTGAAGATCGACGTGGGCGCCGAGCGCCTGCCGACGCTGGCCATTGACGACACCGCGGACGCCCAGGTCGGCGACCTGGTGCTGGCCATCGGCGACCCCTTCGGCGTCGGCCAGACGGTGACCAACGGCATCGTCTCGGCCCTCAACCGGACGGCCGACCCCAGCGGGGATGCGTCTTCCAGCTATATCCAGACCGATGCGGCCATCAATCCGGGCAACTCGGGAGGCGCGCTGGTGGACATGGACGGCGACCTGATCGGGGTGAACAGCTTCATCCTGTCGCGGTCGGGCAGCTCCAGCGGCGTCGGCTTCGCGGTGCCGGCGGCGATGGTTCGGCGTGTCGTCGAGACGGCGGTCGGCGGCGGCTCGGCCGTGGTCCGGCCCTGGCTGGGCGCACGCACCCAGACGGTGACGGCCGAGATCGCCCGCTCCATGGGCCTGGCGACGCCGCAGGGCGCGCTGGTCGCCGACCTCTGGCCGGGCGGGGCCGCCGCGCGCGCCGGGCTTAGGCAGGGCGATGTGATCACCAGCGTCGACGGGCGTCCCGTCGCCGACGCCGCCAGCGTCAACTACGCCATCGGCACCCATCGGCCGGGCGACTCGGTGAAGCTGGGCGTGCATCGCGCCGGCAAGGACGACACCGTCACCCTGCGCGCCGAAGCCGCCCCCGCCACCCCGGCGCGCGACCAGAAGACGCTGAGCGGCCGCAATCCCTTCGAGGGCGCCGTGGTGGTCAACCTGTCGCCGGCGGTGGCCGACGAACTGGGCGTCGACGCGTTCTCCGGTCCCGGCGTCATGGTGATCCAGATCGGCCGCGGCTTCGCCATGAACGCCGGGTTGCAGCCAGGCGACATCATCCGCTCGGTCAACGGCCGGAAGATCACCTCGGTGGCCGAGCTGGTGAGCGCCAGCGCCGCGGGGGGCTCGAACGCCACGTGGGAAGTCGTCATCGAGCGTGGCGGGCAGCAGATCACCGGGCGGTTCCGTATCTGACCGGCGCGGCGGTTCCTGCTAGGGTCGCCCGATGGCTGATCTGTTCGAAGCCGCGGGACTGACGCCCCACGCCCCATCGCCGCTCGCCGACCGCCTGCGCCCGCAGCGGCTGGACGAGGTCGTGGGCCAGGACCACCTGCTGGGGCCGGAAGGGCCGATCCACCGGATGGCGCAGGCGCGCCGGCTGTCGTCGATGATCCTCTGGGGACCGCCCGGCACCGGCAAGACCACCATCGCGCGCCTGCTGGCCAAGGAGGCCGGCTACGAGTTCCAGCAGCTTTCGGCGGTGTTCTCGGGCGTCGCGGACCTCAAGAAGGCCTTCGAGGCCGCGCGCATGCGCCGCAGCGCCGGGCAGTCGACCCTGTTGTTCGTCGACGAGATCCACCGCTTCAACCGCGCCCAGCAGGACGGCTTCCTGCCGTTCGTGGAGGAGGGGATCGTCACCCTGGTGGGCGCCACCACCGAGAATCCTTCGTTCGAGCTCAACGGCGCCTTGCTGTCGCGGGCGCAGGTCTATGTGCTGAAGCGCCTCGACGAGGCGGCGCTCGAAACCCTGCTGGCCAAGGCCGAGGCCCACGAGGGCCGCGCCTTGCCGCTGGAGCCCGAGGCGCGCCAGGCGCTGACGGCGCTGGCCGACGGCGACGGCCGCTACCTGCTGACGCTGGCCGAGACCCTGTTCAACATCGGCTCGGCAAAGCCGCTGTCGACCCGGCAACTGGGCGAGATGCTGCAAAAGCGCAGCCCGGCCTACGACAAGGACCGGGAGGGCCACTACAACCTCATCTCGGCCCTGCATAAGTCGATCCGGGGATCGGACCCCGACGCGGCGCTCTACTGGCTGGCGCGCATGCTGGAGGGCGGCGAGGACCCGCTGTTCATCGCCCGAAGGCTGGTGCGGGCGGCGGCCGAGGATATCGGCGAGGCCGACCCCATGTCGCTGATCCTCGCCAATGCGGCCAAGGAGACCTACGATTTCTTGGGCTCGCCCGAGGGGGAACTGGCGCTGGCGCAACTGGTGGTGCACCTGGCCGCCGCGCCGAAGTCCAACGCCGTCTATGTGGCCTTCGCCGCCGCGCGGAAGGCGGCCAAGGAGACCGGCTCGCTGACGCCGCCGGCCCACATCCTGAACGCTCCGACCCGGCTGATGAAGGACCTGGGCTACGGCAAGGGCTACGCCTACGACCACGAGCAGGAGGGCAGCTTCTCCGGCCAGAACTACTTCCCCGACGGCATGGAGCGGCGCACCTTCTACGCGCCCAAGGGCCTCGGCGCGGAAGCCCGCGTGAAGGAGCGCCTGGATCACTGGGCGAGCATCCGGGCGCGCAAGGGGCGCGCGTGAGCTTCCGTCCACAACCCATTGTCATCCCGCATGGAGGGCTGAAGGCCCGGAAGTGCGGGACCCATGCACATCGTGCTTTCCGGCTAGCTCATCACGCATGGGTCCCGGATTGCCGCTGCGCGGCCTCCGGGATGACATCGTTTTGAAATCCGGCCACGCCGCCGATCGACCGATCACCCTCACCCCCGACGAAGTCGCCTTCGTCCGCGCCCTGGTGATCTACGAGGACGACGCCGTCCTGGCGCTCAACAAGCCTTCCGGCCTGTCGAGCCAGGGCGGGCGCGCGCAGGTGCATACCCTGGACGAACTGCTGTGGGCCTTCGCCAAGCGGGGCAAGCCGCGCCCGCGGCTGATCCACCGGCTTGATCGCGACACCTCCGGCGTGATCCTCACGGCCAAGACCAAGCCGGCCGCCAGCTTCCTCGGCAAGCAGATGATGGGGCGGCAGTTCGCCAAGACCTATCGCGCCATCGTCACGCCCGGCGCGCCTGACCCCAAGGCCGGCGAGATCGTCCAGGCCCTGCGCCGGGAGGAGATCGGCCGCGAGGCCTATATGCGGACCTGCCCGCCCGACCATCCCGACGCCGAAAGCGCCCGGACCCGCTATCGCACCCTGGCGGAGACGGCGGGCGCAGCGCTGGTGGAGCTTCATCCGGAGACGGGGCGCATGCACCAGCTCCGCGTCCACCTGGCCTCCATCGGGCGGCCGATCGCCGGCGATCCACGCTATGGCGGGGCCTTGGTGGCGGGCGGCAGGGCCGTTCCGCGGCTGATGCTTCATGCCGCCGGATTGCGGTTCCCCCACCCCGACGGCCAGAGCCTGCGCATCGACGCGCCCGCCCCGCAGGACATGACGGAGCTGGCCGCCGCCATCGGCCTGGTTTGACGCGGAACGCCGGGCGCGCCTTTCTCGTTGCTACAGCAAGCGATGGACGCATAAGCGCTTTTTCGCTGGGAGGCTTGATCATGAGGCGCCTGATCCTGGCGGCGTTGGCGGCCCTGTCGATGAGCGCCTGCGCCAGCGCGCCGACGGTGTTCCAGCCGGCGGTCGGCCCCAAGGCCGTGGGCTTCTCCGAGATGCGGATCGAGCCGGGCCGCTACCGCGTCACCTTCCGAGGCGGGCCCGGCGCCCCGCTGGAGCAGGTGGGCGACTACGTCCTGCTGCGCGCCGCCGACCTGGCGCTGGCCGACGGCTACGACTGGTTCCGGGTGATCGATCGCTTCACGCAGCAGGCCGCGCCCAACAACGGCCCGCGGATCTCGCTCGGCACCGGCGGCGCCGACTACGGCCGGCGTTCCGCCGTGGGCGTCGGCATCGGCACGAGCTTCGACCTCGGCGGCGGCCCGGCGCTGTCGGCCACCATCGAGGTGCTGATGGGCAAGGGCCCCAAGCCGCGCGACGGCGACGTCTATGACGCCCGCCAGGTGCGCGAGTCCATCGGGCCGCGCGCGGTCTAGGCGGGAGAGGGCGCTGGCCCCCCGCGCCGCGCCGTCGCATAAGGGCGCATGGAGAAGCTTATTCTAGTCGCGGTCGGCGGCGCCGTGGGCGCGAGCGCGCGATATGTCGCCGGCGCACAGGCCATGCGCCTGGGCTCGGCCTGGCCCTATGGCACCTTTGCGATCAACATCGTGGGCGGCCTGCTGATGGGCGTGCTCGTGGGCTTCCTGGCCCATCGCGGCGGCGGCGACCAGGAGCGGCTGCGGGTGCTGCTGGGAGTCGGCGTGCTGGGGGGCTTCACCACCTTTTCGGCCTTCTCGCTGGAGGTGGCGCTGATGATCGAGAAGCGCGCCTACGGCCAGGCGTTTTCCTACAGCCTGCTGTCGGTCGTGCTTTCGGTGGCCGCCCTGTTCGCCGGGCTGATGCTGGCGCGCCGGGTGTTCGCATGAGGGAAGTCCAGGTCATCGCGGTCGACGCCGGCGAGGATGGCGTGCGCCTCGACCGCTGGTTTCGCCGGCGTTGGCCGCACCTGGGCCAGGGGCAGCTGCAGAAGCTGTTCCGCTCCGGCCAGGTGCGGGTCGACGGCGCGCGCGCCAAGGCCGACACCCGCCTGGCGGCCGGCGCCCAGATCCGCATCCCGCCGCTGCCCGACAAGGCCGACAAGCCGCTGCCCGCTGATCGGCCGCAGAGCTTCGACGCCCGCGACATCGCCTTCGCCCGCTCTCTGGTGCTCTACGAGGACGACGAGGTGCTGGCGCTGAACAAGCCCTGCGGCCTGGCCGTGCAGGGCGGCACCAAGACCACCCGGCACATCGACGGCCTGCTGAGCGTCTGGGGCGAGGGGCTGACGCGCCCGCGCCTGGTCCACCGGCTGGACCGCGACACCTCCGGCGTCCTGGTGCTGGGCAAGACGCCTGGGGCTGCGGCCAAGCTCGCCGGCGCCTTCGCCCGGCGCAAGGCGCAGAAGACCTACTGGGCCCTGGTCATGGGTTTTCCGAAGCCCGGCGAAGGGGTGCTCGACCTGCCGCTGGTCAAGCGCGGCGTGGGGGACCGGGAACTGGTGGTGCCCGCCGGGGCCAAGGAGCCGGGCGCAGAGCCCGCCGAGACCGAGTTCGTCACCATCGCCCGCGCCGGCCCGCGCGCGGCCTGGATGGCCCTGCGGCCGCGCACGGGCCGCACGCACCAGCTGCGCGCGCACATGAAGGCCATGGGCCATCCGATCCTGGGCGATCCCAAGTACGGCGACGAGGCCTCGCGCGAACTGTCGGGCGAACTGAAGCTCCAGCTCCATGCGCGGCGCCTGGTGCTGCCGCACCCGACGAACGGCACGCTCATCCTGGAAGCGCCGCTGAGCAAGGAAATGAAGGAAGGCTTCGAGCGCTTCGGCTTCGACGAGCACGAGGCCGACGCCGAACCCTTCGCCCGTCGCCGCTAAGGGCCGAAGTTCACCGCCGCCGCCATTCGGAGAGTATCTTGCAACGCGGATTCCTGGAGCCAGGCGAGAAGCCTCGTCGCTTCTACAAAGACGTTTCGGCGGCGGCCTTGGACGTCGGCTTCGCCGTCCACCTGGATCATCGGACGCTGCGGACCCCCAAGGGCGCGCCGCTGGTCTTGCCGACGCGGGCCTTGGCCGACGAGATCGCCGCCGAGTGGGCGGGGCAGGGGGAGTTCATCCAGCAGGGCGACATGCACGCGACCCGCCTGGCCAACACCGCGGCCGAAGCCATTCCTCCCGCCAGGCAGGCGACGGCGGCCGCCGTCGCGCAATATGCGGCCTCGGACCTGCTCTGCTACTACGCCGAGGCGCCGCCGGCGCTGGTGGAGCGGCAGAGGGCGAACTGGGAGCCGGTGCTGACGCGCGCCGAGCGCGATCTCGGCCTGAGCTTCGTGCGGGTGACCGGGATCATCCATCGCGCCCAGCCGCCGCAGACTCTGGCCCGGATCGAGGCGCTGGTCATGGACCTGGACGACTTCAATCTTGCCGGGGCGGCGTTCGGCGCGGCGCTGTTCGGCTCGGCGGTCCTGGCCTTGGCGCTCTCGAGGGCCTGGATCGACGGTGACGAGGCCTTGGATCTCGCCCGCCTGGACGAAGCCTTCCAGGAGGAGAAGTGGGGCGTCGACGAGGAGGCCGCCGAGCGCACGGCCCGCCAGCGCGCCGAGGCCAGGATGCTGGATCGCTGGTTCCTGGCGCTGAAGCCGCCGGCCTTCTGACCGCGCGAAGACGTGAGGGAACTTCACGGCCCCGCTTGCTGTTTTAAAAGGACAAAGCAGTGAAAGCGTAAGGAGGCCTTCATGCCAAACAGACGGGCGGATGGACACGAAGGGCGTTCCCGAGAGCGATCCGGTCTCCAGGGCGGAACCGACCGGTCCAAACATGGAGGCAAGGAGGCCCGCATCGGGGAAACGCGTAGTTTCGACACCGACAGCAGCGAAATCCGCGGCGGTTCCACGCCGCCGAGCTATGAGGCCTACCGTCGGAGATATCCCGACCTGGCAAGCGACGAGCGGCGACGCTATGAACGCGCCTGGCGTTCGGTGCCGGACCATTCGACCTTCGGCCTGGGCTACGACGTCCGCGGCGCCGAACATGAAGCCGACAGCGCCGGGCCGGCCGAACGCGATCACCACACGCCGAATGTGCGTGAAGGCCGCGGGGAGGGCCATCGGGGCTGGTGGGACAAGGCTCGCGACGAGGTTTCGTCCTGGTTCGGCGACCATGACGCCGAACGGCGGCGGGCGTGGGACGCCCAGGCCGGCCACGCCGACGATCCGGCGCACCCCCGGCGGCCGAAATAGCGACCGACCTGCGGGCGGCGAGGCAGGAGGCGCCTTGCCTCCCAACGCCTTTTAGGGTCATGCACGCGCCATCACGGCAAGCCGGAGCGCGCCATGGCCTCCCTTTTACTGCAGTTGGGCGTCAGCGCGGCGATGGCCGCACTGACCATCTTCTGCCATCTGCTCGGGCTGAACGGCTTGGCGCGCATGACACGCTACCAGATCGATCGCCTGCGTTCCCCCTGGCTGAGGGTCGACAGGCTGATCATTCCGTTGGCCCTGAGCTTCTGCCTGTTCACCCTGCACGCCGTCGAGGTGGGCTGCTTCGCCATCCTCTTCCACGCGGTGAAGGCGACGAGCGGGTGGGAGGAAGCGATCTATTTCTCGACCTCGGCCTATTCGGCGGCCGACGTCACCAGCCTCGATTTCAGCCGCGCGTGGCGGGTCACCGGCGCGTTGGAATCCCTGAACGGGGTGTTGCTGATCGGGTGGTCGACGGCGTTCCTGTTCACGAACCTCGGGCGCATCCTGCACACCGAGGAGACTCACCCCTTGCCGGCGGGCGCCATCGCTGCGTTGTCGCCACGGCCCAGCGGATCGCGCAGCAGCGCGCCGTCGGGGGTGAATTCCAGCGACACCGAGTTGATGCAGTAGCGCAGCCGCGTCGGCGGCGGCCCGTCCGGGAAGACGTGGCCCTGGTGGCTGTCGCAGCGGGCGCAGCGGGTCTCGATCCGCACCATGCCGTGGCTGACGTCCCGCACAGCCCTGACGTTGGCCTCCTCGATCGGCGCGAAGAAGCTGGGCCAGCCCGTGCCGCTCTCGAACTTCGCATGGGCGCGAAACAGCGGCAGGCCGCAGAGGCGGCAGCCGTAGACGCCGTCCTCCTTGTTATCCAGCAATCCGCCGCAGAACGGGGCCTCGGTCCCGTGGCGCAGCAGGACATCGGCTTCCTCGCGGGTCAGGCTGGCCTCGAGGCGTTCGCGTTCTCCGGGAGTCGGCGGGGTCAGGTCGAAGTGGGCGGCGGCGGTCGCTGAGGGGCTCATGACGTCCAATCTAGGCGCGGAGGGGCCTGTTCGTAACCCCCGAGCGGTCGCTGCGATGCACCGCGCCCGGCCTGATGTATAAGACCGCAGGGAATCCTCGGGAGCGCCGCGCATGAACGGCCAGACGAAATGGTCGGAGTTGTTCTTCTCCGCCAGCGGACGGACGCCGCGGACGCCGTTCCTGGTGGCCGCCACGGTGCTGATCGCCGCCGCCGCCATCTACGAGGCGGTGGTGGGCTCGACCCTGCACTGGCTGACGGGCTGGTTCGTCTATCCGGCGCTGATCTATTGCGGCGCCTGCGTGCTTTCCAAGCGCCTGCACGACCGCGGGCGCTCGGGCTGGTGGGCGGCGGTGATCCTGTTCGCCCTGCTGGCGGTGTGGCCGCGGCCGATCGGCTTCTTCGACTTCCTGTTCGCCATCACCCTGGTCTGGGCCGTGGTGGAGCTTGGGCTGATGGGCGGGGAGCAGGGCGCGAACCGCTTTGGGCCAAATCCCCTGCGCGCGCTGGCGGCGTAGCATTTAGCTCGCGGGAGAAGGCGCTACCGGCGGCGGCGGCGGCGTTGGCGTCGCCGGCCCGAAAATCTCGCTGAAACTGGCCAGGAGGGCGGCGTCGGCCTCTTGCAGAGTCGCAGCGGTCCCCAGGTCGGCCAGGCTGGTGACGCCGTGTTCGGTGACGCCGCAGGGCACGATCCCGCCGAAATGTTCGAGATCGGGCGCGACGTTCAGCGAAATCCCGTGGAACGAGACCCAACGGCGCAGCTTCACGCCGATGGCGGCGACCTTGTCCTCGCGACCCGGCCGCTCGACCCAGACGCCCACCCGGTCGTTACGGACCTGCCCCTCCACGCCCATGCGGGCCAGGGCGCCGATGATCCAGGCCTCGAGGGCGGCGACGAAGGCGCGGACATCCCGCGACCGCTGTGTGAGGTCGAGCATCACATAGGCCACGCGCTGGCCGGGGCCATGATAGGTGAATTGTCCGCCGCGACCGCTTCGGAAAATCGGAAAGCGCTGTGAATCCAGAAGGTCGCCGGGCTTTGCTGACACGCCGGCGGTATAGAGCGGGGGGTGTTCCAGCAGCCATACGAGTTCGCCGGCCCGCCCTTCGGCGATGGCTGCGGCGCGCCCCTCCATGGCGGCGACCGCCTCGGGGTAGGGGATGGGCGCCTGCGATGTCGCCCAGCCGACGGCGACGTCATCTTCCCGCAGGAAGCGCTGTCGGGCGGCGGTGTTTAACGCGCGGTCAAGCATGTTGGGTCCAATGTGGGGTCAAGGTCCGCCCGGCGCAAAGCCGATCGGTCCAGAATGGAAGTCGAGGCGTGCGTCCGTGAGCCAAGTCAATGCCGTCAATGTCGATATCGCCGTGGTTCTGGGCCGCTCGACCCTGCCCATGCAGCAGTTGCTGCGGATGGGCCGCGGCGCGGTGATTCCGCTCGACGCCACCGTCAACGAGGAAGTCTGGATCCTGGCCAACAACCACCCGGTCTTTCGGGGAGAAATCCATATCAGCGACGACAAGATCTCCATCGCCGTCACCCGCGCAGCCGACATCTACGACTATATGGCGCGCGGGGGCTGAAGCCGCGCTTCACAAACGCTTTGGGGTTTGCTACGCCCCGCGGCTCACCACGCGCGGTCGTGGCGGAATTGGTAGACGCGCAGCGTTGAGGTCGCTGTGGGGCAACCCGTGGAAGTTCGAGTCTTCTCGACCGCACCAGTGAATCGGAACGTCATCGTCAGAGGTCATTCGTTTGTCGTGAGAAGGGGAGGTCCGCATGAGCCGCGACACGGCCGACCCGATCCATCTCGCCGATAGACAGCCCCCGGAGGTCGAGGAAGACCTCGAAGACCTCGCGCTCGGCGAGGACTACGCCCTAAATCCAGATTTCGTCGCCATGGTGGTGGACGCCGCCGACCGTGGCGATTCGGATCGCCTGCGCGAACTGCTGGGCGCGCTGCACCCCGCCGACGTCGCCGACCTGATGGGCTTCCTGTCGGCGGACTACCGCGAGGAAATCCTTCCCCACCTGGATCCCGAGGCGCTGGCCGAGATCCTCTCCGAACTCGACACCGAGATTCGCGAGGAGGTGCTGGAGACCGTGGCGCCTGCGACCCTGGCGCGCGCGCTGGAGGAACTGGACTCCGACGACGCCGCCGACGTGGTGGACGACCTGGAGGACGACAAGCGCGCCGAAGTGCTGGCCGCCATGGACGAGGGCGACCGGGCCGCCATCGAGACCTCTCTCGGCTACGACGACGAGACCGCCGGGCGCCTGATGCAGCGGGAGGTGGTGGCCGCCCCGCAATTCTGGACCGTCGGCCAGACCATCGAGCATCTGCGGGCCGAGGGCGACGACCTGCCCGAACTGTTCTTCGACATCTATGTGGTCGACCCCACCTATCGGCCGGTGGGCGCGGTCGCGGTCAGCCAGCTGCTGCGCAGCAAGCCCGACGCGCCGCTGGCCCAGGTCATGGAGCCGGTCACCGAAATCCCCATCAGCATGGACCAGGAGGAGGTGGCCTACATCTTCGACAAGTACCACCTGATCTCGGCGCCGGTGATCGAGAAGGGCGGGCGCCTGGTGGGGCAGATCACCGTCGACGATATCGTCGGGGTCATCCACGAGGAGAGCGAGGAAGACATCCTGGCGCTGGCCGGCGTGTCCGACGCCGGCCGCAACGCCGACGTGCTGGAGACGGTGAAGTCGCGCCTGCCGTGGCTGCTGATCAACACGGTGACCGCGGCGCTGGCCGCCAGCGTCATCCGGGCGTTCGAGGGCGAGATCGTCAAGCTGGCGGTCCTGGCCATGCTGATGCCCATCGTCGCCTCGCTGGGCGGCAACGCCGGCACCCAGACCCTGGCCGTCGCCGTGCGCGCCCTGGCCAGCAAGGAACTGAGCGCGGTCAACGCCCTGCGCACCATCGGTCGCGAGATGGCCGCGGGCCTGGTCAACGGCATGGCGCTCGCCACCCTGACCTCGTCCGTCATCTATGTGTGGCTGCACGATCCGCGACTCAGCCTGACGTTCGGCCTGGCCATCATCGTGAATATCTTCGTGGCGGCGGCGGCGGGCACGCTGATCCCGCTGGCGCTGGAACGGATGGGGCGCGACCCGGCGGTTTCGTCCTCAGTTTTCGTGACGTTTGCCACAGACTTCACAGGCTTCTTCGTCTTCCTCGGCCTGGCGGCCCTGATCCTGCTCTAGCGCGGCCCCTATCTTGCCGGTCCAGGCGTGGACGCACCGCGTTCGTGCCAAAACTGGATCAAGAGCCGTATGACTCCGCGCCACCGCGTCTCCCGCGCCGCGATCGACCTGATCAAGCGGTTCGAGGGCTATCGCCGGAAAGCCGCCCAGCTGCCCGACGGCCGCTGGACCATCGGCTATGGTCACACGCTCACCGCGCGCCAGGGCGCCGAGGTCTCGGAACAGGACGCCGAAGCCCTGCTGCTCTACGACCTGATCGCCGTCGCCCACGGGGTGAACGAAGGCGTCTACACCCCGCTGAACCAGCACCAGTTCGATGCGCTCTGCGCCTTTGCGTTCAATATCGGGGCGGAGAATTTCAGGGGATCGGTCGCACTCCGCAAGATCAACTCAGGCGCCCTGCTGCAGGGCGCGGCGTCCATGGAACTCTGGCGCAAGGCCGAGTTCGCGGGCGAGCAGATCGTCGTGGACGGCCTCGTTCGCCGTCGCGCCGCGGAAAAGGCCCTGTTCCTCACCCCGATCGACGGCCTCTGGCCGGCGGTTCCGACCCCTGTGCTGCCGCCCCGTCTGGATGTCGATATCGAGGGGGTCGTTCCCGTCCAGGCGCCCGTCGTCGTGACGACGAATATCGACGGCGAGCGCCTCGTCGTCGAGCGTGAAGCCGGCCTGTCCGAAAAACCCCTGACGCCCATCGAGGACGACGGCCCCTCGCCGTTGCAGAAGGCCGCGGCGTCGGTGACCTCGCGCCTGCAGAATTTCTTCCGCAGCCCTGAGCGCCGCAGCAACGTCACCCCGATGGACTTCGGGCGCCGGCCGGAAGCCGCGGCACGGGGCCAACCGGCGTCGGTGGGCCGGTTCGAAGGCGATCATGTGCTGACCTTGACGCCGCCGGACGAGGACGACCTCGCGGGCCAGCCGGCGATCGACGACCATCGACGGCTCGATATCGTCGCGGCCAACGAGACGCCGCCAGGATTGTTCGACAGCCAATTTTCCTCGGCCAACGACCAGGCGCCGGTCAGCGAGCCGGCCGATGGACCGGCCGCAGCGCAGGCGCCGGCCGTCGATCTCCAGAGCTCCTACGCCGCCGCCCATGCCGCGGAGACCTCGCGCCCCGAGCCAGGCCTGCCGCTGCTGGTCACCTTGGCGGCGGCCGGCATGACGGTTTTCGCCGGCAGCCTCTACTGGTTCTTCAACACCTGGGGCGGCCCCAACGCCGATCTCATTGGCCACATCGCCGTGTGGATCGCCTGTTTCGCCGGAATCGGGTGCTTTTCGCTGGCGGCCTACCTGATGCTCGAGCGGCTGGGCCGCGCGGCCGGCGACCTGGGCGACGAATAGGGCCGCCGCGGGCGCCAGGATTTTGCGCCCTGCTATACGAACGATTATCCAGTCGGGCATAAGGTTTCGCCGCCAAGCTCCAGGCTAGGGAGCGGCGCGAACGAGATCAGGCGGTTCCTGATCGCAGGGCCCGTGGGGGGCGAATGAGATCGATCCTCGTCTTGACGGCGGCTCTGGCGCTCAGCGGCTGCGCGACCACGCGGTCGCAGGAGGCCGCCGCCCTGCCGCAACAGATGTGCCCCAGCGGCCAGGAGGCCATGCGCACCTCGCAGCTGTTCTTCGGCCGCGACGCCGTGGACGCCCAGGCGGTCACCGAATCCGATTTTCGCCGGTTCGTGGACGAGGTCATGACCCCGGCGTTCCCGGCCGGCCTGACCGTGCTGGAAGGCGGCGGCCAATGGCGCGGGGCGGAGAACCAGCTGATCCGCGAGGCGTCCAAGGTGGCCATCATCGTGCTGCCGGAGCGCCGCGACGCCGACCGGCGCATCAACGCCATCCGCGAGGCCTACAAGGCCCGCTTCAAGCAGGCCTCGGTGCTGATGGTCACGCAACTGAGCTGCGTCGCCATCTAGCTCTCAGTTCTTCCCGCCCGAGCCTGTTACCACAAAAGCGAAAGGCCGCCCCGTTGTCGGGGGCGGCCTTTCCATTGTCGGACCGCAGAGCGGCGCGCGACCAATGCCAAAAGGAGGCTTTAGGCGCGGACCCCACGGGGGGTCCAGATCGCGACATCAGATCCACGGTTGAAACAATGAGACACTGGATCACCTCCTTTCGTTGATTGAACGGGACTCGAATATGGGATGGATTTTCGAGAGTCGCAAACGCGACGTTCCGTCACACATCAGCCGCGGGGGCGGTCTTCCTCCAGGCTAGGCCTGCGCCGCAGGTCGCTCACCGGGCGGTTCAGCTTGTCGAGGGCGGCGATCGTCGCGCCGTAGCCCGCGGCCACGGCGGGCTCGAAAGCGCTCCAGTCGCGGATTTCCACGCCGCTCATGTCGGGGGTCACCAGGACGTCGGTGGCGTCGCGGGCGGCGCGCAGGTCGCGGCTGCTGGAGACGGTCGCCGCGCGGATCAGCAGCGAGATGATCGGCGGCCCCCTGCGCCACTGGCCGGAGAATATCCACCGCCAGACGGACGCGGGTCGGGCGACGTCCTGTGCGGTGATGCTGCGGCCGCGGGTGACGTCGACGCCGACGATGGGCCCCAGCTGGGCCGCGCGCATGACGTCGGCGGGGAAGTTCTTCAGGACCGCACCGTCCACCAGGACGTTGTTGTCCTCGGTGGTGGCCGGGGGCAGCACGCCGGGCAGGGAGATGGTCGCCCGCAGGGCCTGACGAAGAAGGCCGCGGCGATGGACGTAGTAGTTTCCCGTCGTCAGGTTCGAGGAGACGCAGAAGAACGGCAGCGGCAGGTCGGCGATCTGGGTCTCGCCGAAATGCCAGGCCAGGCGCTCGGCGACCTTCAGGCCCCGGGTCATGGCCAGCAGGGGCAGGGCGATGTCGTCCAGGGGGCTGGTCTCCACGAAGGCTTCGCGGATGCGCCGGTCGAGCTCGGCGTCCTCCCAGCCCATGGCGACGCCGGCGGCGACGATGGCCCCCATCGAGACCCCGCAGACGAAGTCGATCGGCACGCCGCGTTCGCGCAGGGCCCGCACCGCGCCGACGTGGGCGTAGGCCCGCGCCCCGCCGCCCGAGAGCACCAGCCCGACCGACTGGCCGGTGAGGACGCGCGCCAGCCGGGCGATGTCCTCCTGGCTGTCGCGGCGGATGTGAAACAGGCGGGCGGGCTGGAGCGCATCCAGCCAGGCGTCGGAGCCCGCGGGCGCCTTGCCCGGGGGACGGATCAGGACAAGGTCCACCAGTTGCTGGGCCTGCAGCGGCGCGGCGAGGGCGCCTGAAACCGGCCTCGGCGGCTTGCGATCGCCGCGCCCGACGCGGAACAGCCGGTCCACCTGCCGCGTCACCAGCTGGCGCCACCCCAGATCGGCCGTCTCGGCGACGTAGAGCACGAAGTCGTGGGTGCGCTCGACGTCGGAGAACCATTCGGTGGGGGCGTGCGTCGCCTCGGCCCCGATCACCGTCACCGAATAGCCGAGCCGGCCGATCTCGCGGGCGAGGGTGTCGACGGTGGGGCGCAGGATCAGGCTGTCGGTGGCGGTGATGAAGCCGAAGACCGAGGGCGCCCCGACCGCAGCCCGGGTCGCGGCCTGGCGGCTGCGCAGGATCATCAGCCGCGCCAGTTCGATCATCACGCTGGCGTCGGCGTCGCAGGCCTCGAAGAAGGCGGCCCTCGGCAGGGCGAAGATCTCGGAATCCCGCAACGCCACCACCTGGGCCGAGTGCGGGGCGCCGGCGATCAGGGCCATCTCGCCGGCGGGCTCGCCGGGCCTGATGACGCCGAGGAAGACCGGCTCCTGGCCGTCCTCCTTGCGAAAGGCGCCGAGGCGTCCCGCGCGCAGGAAATAGAGGTGGTCGGACGGCTCGCCCGCTTCGAACAACACCGCGCCGCCCGGCAGCGAGAACCAGGTCGCGTCGCCCTGCGCGCGCTCCTCCGAAAAGAGACGGGCGAGGGCGGAATCGGCGGGTATTTCCGGCAGGCTGGCCACGAGGGCGAAACTAACCTGCGTCGCCGCGCCCGGCTATGGCCTGTCCGAGCGTCGCGCGGATCGCGCCGACCACCGCCGCGCCGTCGTCCTTCAGCGCCAGGGCGGCGTCGGTGAAGACCATGCCGATCTGACGACGGTGGTTGAAGCCGCTCAGCCGGGGCCGCCGGACGCCGGGGTCGGCGTAGCTTTCCGGCATGACCGTGATGCCGAGGCCGGCCCTGACCATGGCCAGCACCTTGTCGTCGCTGGCGCTGCGGAAGCTGAACTCTGGCCGCACGCCGCGGTCGGTGAAGTAGCGGCTGGTGATCGACAGCACTTCGCAGTCGCGGCGGACGATCATGACCTCGTCGGCGAGGTCCTCCGGCTCGACGACGGCGGCCTGGGCATGGCGATGGTCCAGCGGGACGGCCAGGGCGTAGCCTTCGCTATAGAGCGGCTCCTGAACGAAACGGGCAGGTTCGGGCCGCAGGATCATCAGCGCCAGGTCGATCCGGCCGCGCTCCAGCCGACCGATCAGGTCGCGTTCGGTCCCCTCGACGATCTCGAGGCGATCGGCGTCCGGTGTCTCGCGGTGATGCTCGACGATCCGGGCGACCTGGGCGGTGGGGATGGTGGTGAGCACGCCCAGGCGGATCAGGCGATTGGACTTGAGCTTGCCGACGCCGCGTTCGAGGGCGTTGAACTCCTGCTCGATGGCGCGGGCGTGTTCGAGGAAGCGGATGCCGGCCTCGGTGAGTTGGACGCGACGGTTGTTTCGGAAGAAGAGCGGCGTCCCCAGGTGCTGTTCCAGCTTGGCGACGCCGACAGACAGGGTAGGCTGGGTGACGCTCATTTTGACGGCGGCGCGAGAAAAATTGCCGGCGTCGACGACGGCGAGGAAATAGCGCAGCTGGTAGCGGTCGATCATAGATGACATCTATAATGTTGGACCGGAAAGTTCAATTTTTCCTGGGTGTCGACAGGCGTCTAGATAGCCGCCCGCGCAGGTGACGAAGGCAGGCAGGCTTTGACCGGACCCGGACTTGAGTTCCACCTCGGCGAGACAGCCGCCGCGATCCGCGAGACGACGGCGCGGTTCGCCGCCGATCGGATCGCCCCGCTGGCGGCCGAAATCGACGCCACCAACAGTTTTCCGCGCCAGCTGTGGCCCGAGATGGGGGCGCTGGGCCTGCACGGCATCACCGTCGAAGAGGCCGACGGCGGCCTCGGGCTCGGCTATCTCGAGCACGTCGTGGCGATGGAGGAGGTTTCGCGGGCCAGCGCCAGCGTCGGGCTGTCCTATGGCGCGCATTCCAACCTCTGCGTGAACCAGATCCGGCGGTGGGCCAGCGCCGAGCAGAAGGCGCGCTACCTGCCGGGCCTGATCAGCGGGCAAAGCGTGGGCTCGCTGGCCATGAGCGAGGCCGGCTCGGGCTCCGACGTCGTTTCGATGAAGCTGCGCGCCGAACGCGTGGGCGACCGCTTCGTACTCAACGGGACGAAGTTCTGGATCACCAACGCCCCCCACGCCGACGTGCTGGTGGTCTACGCCAAGACCTCGCCGGAGGCCGGCAGCCGCGGGGTCACGGCCTTCCTGGTCGAGAAGGGGACGCCGGGTTTCAGCGTCTCCCACAAGCTCGACAAGATGGGCATGCGCGGGTCGGACACCGCCGAACTGGTGTTCGAGGACTGCGAAATCCCGGAAGAGGCGGTGATGGGGCCGGAGAACGGCGGGGTCGGCGTGCTGATGAGCGGGCTGGACTACGAGCGCGCCGTCCTGGCGGCGGGGCCGCTGGGCATCATGCAGGCCTGCCTGGACGTGGTGCTGCCCTATGTTCGCGAGCGCAAGCAGTTCGGCCAGGCGATCGGTTCGTTCCAGCTGATGCAGGGCAAGGTCGCCGACATGTATGTCGCGCTGAACGCGGCGCGGGCCTACGTCTATGCGGTGGCGCGGGCCTGCGACGCGGGCCTGACGACGCGGTTCGACGCGGCCGGTGCGATCCTGATGGCGTCCGAAAGCGCCGTGAAGGTCTCGCTGGAGGCGATCCAGGCGCTGGGCGGCGCGGGATACACCAAGGAGTTCCCGGTGGAGAGGCTGTTGCGCGACGCGAAACTCTACGACATCGGCGCCGGCACCAATGAGATCCGCCGGTTCCTGATCGGCCGCGAACTGGTGGGCGGATGAGCAAGCTGGTTTCCGCGCTGGACACCGCGTCCGACGCCTTCAAGTCCAACGCCGCGGTGAACGCGGCCCTGGCCGGCCAACTGCGCGAGCGCGTCGCCCGCGCGGCGCTGGGCGGCCCGGAAGGCGCGCGCACCCGCCATGCGGCGCGCGGCAAGCTGTTGCCCCGGGACAGGGTCCTGCGCCTGCTGGACATCGGATCGCCGTTCCTGGAGGTCGGTTCCCTGGCGGCCAACGGCCTCTATGACGACGAGGCGCCGGGCGCCGGGCTCATCGTCGGGGTCGGGCGGGTATCGGGGCGCGAGGTGATGATCGTCGCCAACGACCCGACGGTTAAGGGCGGGGCCTATTTCCCCCTGACCGTGAAGAAGCACCTGCGCGCCCAGGAGATCGCCCAGCAGAACCATCTGCCGTGCGTCTACCTGGTGGATTCCGGCGGCGCCAACCTGCCGCACCAGGCCGAGGTGTTTCCCGATCGCGAGCATTTCGGGCGGATTTTCTTCAACCAGGCCCAGATGAGCGCCATGGGCATCGCCCAGATCGCCTGCGTCATGGGGTCGTGCACGGCCGGCGGCGCCTATGTGCCGGCGATGAGCGACGAGACGGTGATCGTCCGCAACCAGGGCACTATCTTCCTGGGCGGCCCGCCGCTGGTGAAGGCGGCCACCGGCGAGGTGATCTCGGCCGAGGAACTGGGCGGCGCCGACACCCACGGCCGTCGTTCCGGCGTGGTGGACTATGTGGCGGAGAACGACGAGCACGCGCTGTCGATGGTCCGCGCCATCGTCGCCAACCTGAACGGCGCCAAGCCCGACCAGCTGGTGGTGAAGGAACCGCGCGCGCCGGCTTACGATCCCGAGGAGCTCTACGGCGTCGTGCCGACCGACGTGCGCGCGTCCTACGATGTCCGCGAGGTCATCGCCCGCATCGTCGACGGCTCCGACTTCGACGAGTTCAAGCCGCTCTACGGCGCGACGCTGGTCTGCGGCTTCGCGCGGATCTGGGGCTATCCGGTGGCGATCCTGGCCAACAACGGGGTGCTGTTCTCCGAAAGCGCATTGAAGGGCGCGCACTTCATCGAGCTGGCCTGCAAGCGGAAGATCCCGCTGGTGTTCCTGCAGAACATCTCCGGCTTCATGGTGGGCGGGAAATACGAGGCGGGCGGCATCGCCAAGGACGGCGCGAAGCTGGTGACGGCGGTGGCCTGCGCCGCGGTGCCGAAGTTCACCGTCCTGATCGGCGGGTCGTTCGGCGCGGGGAACTACGGCATGAACGGGCGGGCCTACTCGCCGCGCTTCCTGTGGACCTGGCCCAACAGCCGCATCTCGGTGATGGGCGGCGAGCAGGCCGCCAGCGTGCTGTCCACCATCAAGCGCGACGGGATGGAAGCCAAGGGCGAGACCTGGTCGGCGGAGGACGAGGAAGCCTTCAAGGCGCCCGTGCGGGAACGATACGAGAAAGAAGGCGATCCCTATTTCGCCACCGCCCGCCTGTGGGACGACGGCGTCATCGATCCCGCCCAGACCCGCGACGTGCTGGGCCTTTCCATCTCGGCGACCTTGAACGCGCCGATCCCGGAGACGCGGTTCGGCGTCTTCAGAATGTAAGCCGGCAGGAGCCATTCCATGACCAATCCCATCGTCGACCCGCTGGTCGAAGTCCCCGACACCGACACGACCTCCGGCCTGGTGCTGATCGAGGCGACGCCGTCCGGGGCGGTGACCGTCAGCCTGAACCGGCCGGAACGCCGCAACGCCTTCAACGCCGAACTGATCGCGGCGCTGGCCGAGGCCTTCGAGACCCTGCATGCCCAGGACGGCGTGCGGGTGGTGTTCCTGGAAGGGGTCGGCGGGACCTTCAGCGCGGGGGCCGACCTCGACTGGATGGCCGCGGCGGCCCAGCACACCGAACAGGACAACCGCGAAGACGCCTTCCAGATGTCGCGCATGCTCAAGGCGCTGCACGACATTCCGGCCGCCACCGTGGCGCTGGTGGACGGCGGGGCGTTCGGCGGCGGGGCGGGGCTGGCCTGCGCCTGCGACCTGGCGGTGGCCACGGCCGAGGCCAAGTTCTCGTTCTCCGAGGTCCGCCTGGGCTTGGTGGCGGCGACCATCAGCCCCTATGTGATCAAGGCCATCGGGCCGCGTCATGCACGCGCCCTGTTCATCACCGGCAAGATCTTCGACGCCGCCTTCGCCGAGAAGATCGGCCTGGCGACCGAGGTGGTGGCTGACGCGGCGGCGCTGGCCGAAACCAAGACGCGGATCGCGCGCGATATCCTGGCCTGCGGCCCGGAGGCGGTGAAGGCCTCCAAGGCGCTGGTGGACGATTTCGCGTTCCAGGCCATCGACCATGGGGTGATGGAAGACAGCGCCAAGCGCATCGCCCACGCCCGCGTCAGCGACGAGGGCCGCGAGGGCGTCGCGGCGTTCCTGGGCAAGCGCCGTCCCGAATGGTCCCAGGCGTGATCGCCAAGGTCCTGGTCGCCAATCGCGGCGAGATCGCCAGGCGTGTCTTCCGCACCGCGCGCCGGATGGGGATCGCCACGGTGGCGGTCTATTCGGAGGCCGATGCGGAGGGCCTCCACGTCCGCGACGCCGACCAGGCGGTGCTGATCGGCCCGGCGGCGGCGCGCGAGAGCTATCTGGCGGGTGAACGGATCATCGCCGCGGCGCGGGCGACGGGCGCCGACGCCATCCATCCCGGCTATGGCTTCCTCTCGGAGAACGCGGCGTTCGCCCAGGCGGTGCTGGACGCCGGCCTGACCTGGATCGGGCCGCCGCCGTCGGCGATCAAGGCCATGGGCCTGAAGGACGCCGCCAAGCGGCTGATGCAGGACGCCGGCGTGCCGGTGACGCCGGGCTATCTGGGCGAGGATCAGAGCGCGGCGCGGCTGCAGGCCGAAGCCGACGCCATCGGCTATCCAGTGCTGATCAAGGCCGTGGCCGGCGGCGGCGGCAAGGGCATGCGCAAGGTCATGCAAGCGCAGGATTTCGCCGCCGCGCTGCTGTCCTGCCAGCGGGAGGGCGCGGCCAGCTTCGGCGACGACCGGGTGCTGCTGGAGACCTATGTGGCGCGGCCCCGGCACATCGAGGTGCAGGTGTTCGGCGACCGGATGGGCGAGGTGGTCCACCTGTTCGAGCGCGACTGTTCGCTGCAACGCCGCCACCAGAAGGTGCTGGAGGAGGCGCCCGCGCCCGGCATGGACGCCGCGACGCGGGCCTTCATCACCGGCGCCGCGATCCGCGCGGCCAAGGCCGTGGACTATGTCGGCGCCGGGACCGTGGAGTTCATCGCCGACGCCAGCGCGGGGCTGTCGCCCGACCGCATCTGGTTCATGGAAATGAACACGCGCCTGCAGGTGGAGCACCCGGTGACCGAGGCGGTCACGGGCCTGGACCTGGTGGAATGGCAGTTCCGCGTCGCCTCGGGCGAGCCGCTGCCATTGGCGCAGGACCAGATCAGGCTGAACGGCTGGGCGATCGAGGCGCGGCTCTATGCCGAGGCGCCGGCCACGGGGTTCCTGCCCTCCATCGGGCCGCTGGATCACTTCCGCCTGCCGGAGAAGGCCGTGCGCGTGGAGACCGGCGTGGAGGAGGGCGGCGAGGTCAGCCCGTTCTACGACCCGATGATCGCCAAGCTGATCGCCCGCGGCGCCGATCGCGCCGGTGCGCTGGCGGCCTTGGCCGAGGCCTGCAAGGCCGTCGAGGTCTGGCCGGTGAAGACCAACGCCGGCTTCCTGGCGCGGTGCCTGGAGAACCCCGACTTCATCGCCGGCGACGTCGACACGGGCTTCATCCCGGCCCGGCTGGAGATGCTGGCGGGGACGCCCGCACCTTCGGAGGCGGCCCTGGCGGCGGCGGCCAACGCCGCGGCGGCGGTCGTGGCGGGCGACGAGGCGGCCTCGCCCTGGACGGGCTTGCGCGGATTCCGCGTCAATGGGGCTCCCGAGCGAAAGGCCACGCTCTTCCATGACGGCGCGCCGATGAGCGCCATGGCCTCGGCCGATGGCGCGACGACCTGCTCGGCCCTGGTCGGCCCCGACGACGAGATCGTGGTGTTCGACGCGGGCGAGACCTTCGTCTTCACGACCCAGGCGCCGGCCAGCGCGGCGGGCGAGGGGGCGGCGGGCGACGGCCAGGTGCGCGCGCCCATGCCGGGCAAGATCGTGGCGCTGTCGGCCCAGGCCGGCCAGGCGGTGACGCGGGGCCAGGCGCTGCTGACCCTGGAAGCCATGAAGATGGAGCACGCATTGACCGCCCCCCACGACGGGGTGGTGGAGACCGTCGCCGTGGCCCTGGGCGACCAGGTGAACGAGGGCGCGGTGCTGGTGCGGCTGGCGGCGCTGCAGGCGGCGTAGGATTTTGAGCGGGCCTTCGCCCGCAGGGGGATCGCTACGGAAGCCGCGCTGCGGCTGGCCGGGATCCATGAACACCGTGTCGGACGGCTTTCACGGGCGCTAAAATACCTCCTGAACCGGCGGTGTTCATGGGTCCCGGTCTTCGCGTGCCGCGAAACCGGGATGATACTGGATTATGCAACGCTCCCCTTGCGGGAGAAGGACTCGTAACTTGCCGCCCCGGTCCGTGCTGGTCACAATCGGCGCCAGTTCCGGAATCGAACCCCCATGCCCCTTCACATGATCAAGCTCTGCGTCGGGTGCGACACCGTCGAAGAGTTGCTGGAGTGGCGGGCGGCGCAGAGCGGGCCCTGGGTGTTGCGCACCCGCCAGACCCCCAAGCGCGCCGACGAACTGGCGGACGGCGGGTCGCTCTATCGGGTCTACAGGGGCGTGATCCTGTCGCGGCAGCGCATCCTGGCGGTGAGCAAGGTGGGCGAGGGCGTCGCCGCGCGCTGCGAGGCGCTGCTGGACGAAACGGTCGTGCGGGTGGCGCCGACGCCGCGGCGCGCATTCCAGGGATGGCGATATCTCGACCCGAAAGACGCGCCGTCCGATCTTCCCGAGATCGCCGATGGCGAGATTCCCGCCGAGCTGGCCAGGCAACTGCGCGAGGCAGGCGCCTGGTGAGCGGCGCGCCCAGGACAATCGGTCGCGCGGACATGTGACTTGTGTCTCCGCCCGGCTCGTGATTCTCCAGGAGGAGGCGGCCCATATGCGGAAGCGCGTTGCGCGACTCTGATACATGGGCTTTTTCGGAGACCAAGCGCAGCCGCCGCGTCGGCGGACTGAGTTCGGGTAGGAAAGCCATGTCGCAACCCAGCGTGATCGTCGTCGGCAACGAAAAGGGCGGGGCGGGCAAGTCCACCATCGCCATCCACCTGGTCACCGGGCTGCTGCACAGCGGCGCCAAGGTGGCGGTGCTGGACCTGGACCTGCGCCAGCAGTCGATGGGCCACTTCTTCGCCAACCGCGCCGCCTGGCTGAAGGCCGCCGACGTGGTCGCCCCCATGCCGACGGTGCATCCCTTGAGCGCCAACGGCGCGGCCCTGGCCAAGGCGCCTGACGCCGAGGCCCTGGCCCGGTTCGACGAGGCCTTCGCCCAGGCGTCGGAAGGCGTCGACTTCGTGCTGATCGACACCCCCGGCGGCGACACCGCCATCTGCCGCGACGCCCATGGGCGGGCCGACCTGATCGTCACGCCGATGAACGACAGCTTCGTGGACTTCGACATGCTGGGCATCGTCGATCCCGTGACGCTGGAGCTGAAGCGCCCCAGCCTCTATTCCGAAGCCGTGTGGAACAGCCGCAAGGTGCGGGCCGCCGCCCAGGGCCGGACCATCGACTGGGTGGTGCTGCGCAACCGCCTGGCGCCCACCGAGGCCCGCAACCGCAAGCGCCTGGACGAGCGGGTGCAAGCCCTGTCGCGCCGGGTCGGGTTCCGCGTCGGGCCGGGCCTGCGCGACCGGGTGATCTATCGCGAGCTGTTCCCCTTCGGCCTGACGGTGGCCGACCTGTCGCCGACGATCCGCCCCGTGGCCATGTCCCTGCAGCATGTGGCGGCGCGCCAGGAGCTGCGGGCGCTGATGGGCTCGCTGGGCCTGGCGGAAGGCGGCGAGCAGATCGCCGCCCAATAGGGCCGTGCTCTACTTGGCCATCGGCTGCGCGGCCCTGGCGCTGGTCGTCTGGGGCAGCCGCGGATCACAGATCCTGAAGCAGGACCGCTGGCGGCTGCTGTCGGGCGCCATGGCGCTGGCCGCGTTCAGCGGCGCGGCGTTCGTCGGCCTGCGCGGCGGGTGGGGCAAGGCCGTCGTGCTGGTGGTGGTGGGGTTGTGGCTGCTGGTCTCGGCGCGGCGCAGCGGCCTGGGCCCGGGCAAGCCGCGCGCCGTGGAGCGAGGGGCGATGAGCTTGGCCGAGGCGCGTTCGGTGCTGGGCGTCGAGGACGGCGCGACGCCGGCGGAGATCAAGGCGGCCTATTCGCGGCTGATGCGCATGGCCCATCCCGACAAGGGCGGCACTGCGGGGCTGGCGGCCCAGCTCAATGCGGCCCGGGACCGGTTGCTGAAGGGCTAGAGGCCGCGCAGGCCGAACTGGGCGCGGGGCGCGACCGTGGGCGAGAAGCGCTGCGGGCGACCGAGGTCGGCGCGCGGTTCAGGTTCCCGCAGCGGCGCGGCCGGCGGCCCGGTGCGCCCCTTGAGCGCGCAGCAGGCGATGAAGACCCCCAGGTTGACGAGCGAGGCCAGGCCTTGGACCCCCAGCTTGGCGACGAGCGACATGTGGAGGAAGGCGGCGAGGTTGCCGATCACCGACGGGACGAGGACGACGGCCAGCCCCGGGAGGACGCCGACGCCGAGGTCCCGAAAGCGCTTGAGGTACAGCGCCAGGCTTGGCCAGCACGCGGCGAGACCCATCACGGCGAAGGCCAGGACGAATCCCGGCGGGATTTTCCCCGGCGTGGCCGGCGCGCCCGCCATCAAGGCGCCGACGACGATCACGATCGTGAGGCCGACGATCGCCCCAAAGATCGCAAGGTTGCCGAGCATGAAGGCGCGCCTGTCGATCTGGCCGCCGAAACTGAACAATGTCCTGAGCATGATGCGGGCCCCTCCACATCGTCAGGTTGCATCGGCGCGGCTGAACACTTTGTTTCCGATCATGATGAATCGGCTGGCGGAGCCCCCTCCGTCACGGTGCCATGCGCCGCGCCACCTTCCCCTGACCGCGCGTTCCGCGCTGGGGGAGGATCGGAGACCAAAATGCTCCCCCAGCGCGAGGCGCATCGGGGGAGCTGTCAGCGAAGCCGACTGAGGGTAGCAACTGCTCACCTCAGAGTAGGGTGGGATCGATCTCTGGTGAGCGGAAGGTGGGGGCACCGAACGGTTCGCGCCTGATGCAGCAGACCATGAAGATTGTCCAACTCCATATCTGCATCGCACAATAGACGACGATCGCCGCCGAAAATGGGATGAAGCCGTAGGAAAGCGGCAAGGCGAGGGTGATGGTGATCGGCGTCATCATGAGCGCCGTGGCTGCGGGGGTGCTCAGGCCGAGATCGCGCAGGCGCTTGAGCGTCAGCGCTATAAATGGCCACGCGAAAGGCGGCGTGATCGCAAGCGCGACCGTATCGAGGATATCCACGAAATGCGTGCTCGGGTCGCTGATGGCGAAGATAAGCGAAGTTGCGCTCGCGAAGGCGATGAGAGCGCCCAGCGCCACCCCGTTTCCGATCAAGAACGGCCTGCGGGCGATTACACCCCTGAAGCTGAAAAGCAGTTTGAGCATCTGTGCGCCTCCCCCCACTCAAGTCGCATCGGGGATGCTAGCGATCCATTTGCCGGCCGCCAAAACAAAACCCCCTCCCGCTGGGCGGAAGGGGGCTGATGTCTTGCGACGTTGAGGGCGGGGTTAGCCCGGCGCGATGACCGCGCAGGCCAGGCGCTTGGCCTTCATGTCCTTGCAGGCGCTCTTGGCGGAGGCTTCGGTGAAGCCGCCGAAGCGGGCGCGGTAGCCGCGGCCGGCCTTGTCGGCGACGCCGTCGGCGTTGGCGAAGTGCTTGGAGAAACGCTTGTTGACTAGGCCGATCTGTTCCTTGGCGTCGCTCTTGGTCTTGAAGGCGCCGACCTGGACCATCCACTTGCCGGCGTCCTTCTTCCTGGACTTGGCGTCGGCCTTCCTGTCGTCCTTGTCGGCCTTGGCGCGGTGCAGGGCTGTGGTGGAGGGATCGACGATCTTGATGGAGGAGACGCGCTTGGGGTTGGTGGCGGCGGCCAGCACGATGCTCAGGCCGTCCTGTTCCACATCGCCCTGTTCGATCGAGGGTTCGAAGACCCGGCTCTGGGGTTCGGGCTCGAACATGTTCTGGGCGACGGTGATGTTCTCGCCGCGATTGCGGCGCGCGGTGATGTCGAAGCCCGTGAGCAGCAGGTCCTGGGCGTTGTTGTCGCGGGCCGCGTTGGAGGCGCCGCCCATGACGACGGCGATCAGCCGGCGATTGTCGCGCACCGCCGAGACGGCGAGGTTGTAGCCCGAGGCGTTGGTGTAGCCGGTCTTCAGGCCGTCGACGCCGGGCATGCGGAACAACAGGTGATTGTGGTTGTTCATCGTCACGCCGCGGAAGGTGAAGCTCTGCTGGCTGAACAGCTTGTAGTACTGCGGGTAGTCGCGCATCACCGCCCGCGAGAGGATGGCGATGTCCCGGGCCGTGGTGAGCTGGCGGCTGTCGGGCAGGCCCGAGGCGTTGGCGTAGTGGGTGTTCTGCATGCCGAGCTCTTGCGCCCGCAGCGTCATCATGGCGGCGAAGCGGCTCTCGGTGCCGCCCAGCTTCTCGGCCATGGCGACGGCCGCGTCGTTGGCCGACTTGATGGCCATGGCCTGCATGGCGTCGGACACGCTGATCGAATCGCCGGCGGCGACGCCGAGCTTGGTGGGCGACTGGGCCGCGGCGCGGGGGGAGAAGACCACCCGGTCGTCCAGCTTCAGCTTGCCGGCCGCCAGCGCCTCGAACGTGAGATAGAGCGTCATCACTTTCGTGATCGAGGCGGGATACCGCGGGCTGTCAGCGCGTTTGGCGTACATGACCTCGCCGGTCTTCGCGTCGACGACGATGGCGGCGTACTTGGGCTGGCTGGTGGCCAGCTCGGAGTACGGGATCTGCGCCTGGGCTGACGGGGCGATCGCTGCAAAGGCCGTGGCCACAGCGATTCCGAAGGTAAGCAACAGGCGGCGGGCGGGCTGGAACATCGCTTCGTCCGTCGAATCAAAGGGTTGGTGACGACCCCCAGGGCCGCCCTTGTTCGTATGCCTATCATGACGCCATGGGAGTTGCGCGAAGGTAAACAGGACTTGAACGAGTTGTTTTGTCGCGCCTCAGCAGGCGATGTTCCCGTGTAAGGCGATTGTGCAGTGCACAAAAATACGTTGACTTCGTTATTTGTCTATGGGAATAACGTGCTTCTACAAGGGCTTTCCCGCCCAAACGCCTTATTGCGGCGCACGCGCCGCTCGCCTCGATCACATTTTGGAGTGCAAGCCCATGGCCGCCGCCGAAACCGTCAAAGAGACCGTTGAAAAGTTAACCGCCACCAGCAATGGCGCCTTCAAGGACGCCGTCGAAAAGAGCCTGGCCGCCGTCAATGAAGCCAATGGCTATTCGAAGAAGAACCTGGAAGCCGTGGTCGCCTCGGTGACCGCCGCCACCAAGGGCGCTGAAGCCCTGGGCGCCCAAGCCATGGCGTTCTCGAAGGCCAGCCTGGAGAGCAATGTCGCGGCCGTGAAGTCGCTGGCCGGCGCCAAGAGCCTGCAGGAAGTCATCGAGCTGCAGACCAGCTTCGCCAAGACGGCGATGGAGGCCTATGTGGCCGAGCTCAGCCGCATGTCCGAGACCGTTTCGGCCTCGGTGAAGGATTCGGTGAAGCCCCTGAACGAACGCGTGACCGCCGTGGTCGAACGCATGCAGGCGGCTCGCTAACGCCTCGACCAGTACCAGTAAGCGTAGAGTACGGCCCGGGCCTCACGGCTCGGGCCTTTTCTTTGCGGGATCGGGGCAAATCGCGATTCCACTCCGCGGCGATGCGCTCTAGACCTTTGGCATGTCCAACGTCGAAGATCGCCTCGCCGCGCTTGGGATCACGCTGCCGCAGCCGGCCGCCCCCGTCGCCAACTATGTGCCCTTCGTGCGGGCCGGAAGCCTGGTCCACGTCTCGGGCCAGGTGTCGCGCGACGATTCCGGCGGCGTCCTGGGCGTGGTGGGCGAGGACGTCGACCTGGAGACCGCGCGCCGCGCGGCCCGGCTCTGCGCCATCGGCATCATTTCGCAGCTGAAGGCCGCTTGCGACGGCGACCTGTCCCGCGTCCGGCGGATCGTCAAGCTGAACGGCTTTGTGCAGGCAGGCCCCGCCTTCTTCGACATTCCGCAGGTGATCAACGGCGCGTCGGACCTGATGGTCGAGGCGTTCGGCGACCTGGGCCGCCACGCCCGTTCGGCCGTGGGGGTCTATCGTCTGCCGCTGAACTTCGCCGTGGAGGTCGACGCCGTGGCGGACGTCGCGTGAAGGCGCGATTCGGCGAGGCCTGGGACCTTCTGTTCCGCCCGCCGGCGGCCCATCGCGGGCTGTGGCGTCCTGGCGGGGCGCCCGAGAACTCGCTCGCCGCCTTCCAGGCCGCGTGCGAGGCGGGCTACGGCGTCGAACTGGACGTCCAGCTGTCGGCCGACGGCGAGGCGATGGTGTTCCACGACGATTCTCTGGAGCGGATGACGGGGGCGACGGGACGCCTGCGCGACCGCACGGCCGCCGACCTCGCCGACCTGCGCCTGCGCGGGACCGACGAAGCGATCCCGACCTTGCTCGAGACCCTGGCGCTGATCGGCCACCGGGCCATGGTCTATGTGGAGCTCAAGACCCCCTATGGCGAGGTCGGGCCGCTGGAGCAGCGGGTCCATGAGATCCTGATCGACCATAACGGGCCGGTGGCGGTGATCGGGTTCAACCCCTATTCCCACGCCTGGTTCGCCGAGCGGTTTCCGGGGCTGCTGCGGGGATTGGACAGCTACAGCTACGCCGGCGACTCGCAGCTGTCGGAGGGGCAGCGGCGGTCGTTCGCCCGCCTGGAGCATGTGGAGATCGCCCGGCCGCACTTCCTGGCGCTGGGGCTGGACATGCTGCCCGATGCGCGGGCGGCGGAATATCGCGCCCAGGGCATGCCGGTGATCGCCTGGACCGTGCGCGACCAGGGCCAGTGGGAGAGCCTGGACGGCTGCTGCGACAACATGATCTTCGAGGGTTTCGCGGCGTGAGCCTGAAGCCGGCGGTCAAGGTCCACCGCCGCATCGCCGAGGTCGGCCGCGCGGCCTGGGACGCCTGCGCCGCGCCCTACGGCAATCCGTTCATGCTCTACGATTTCCTGGATATTTCCGAGCAGGCCGGCTGCGCGACGGAAAAGACCGGCTGGGGACCGCAGCACCTGTCGCTGCAGGACGAGGCGGGCGCGGTCGCGGGCGTCATGCCGCTTTATCTCAAGTCCCACAGCCAGGGCGAATACATCTTCGACCATGGCTGGGCCGAGGCCTATGAGCGGGCGGGGGGGCGATATTATCCCAAGCTGCTGTCGGCGGCGCCGTTCACGCCGGCGACCGGGCCGCGGCTGCTGGCCAGGCCCGACGTGGGGGAGGCGGCCTATCCGTTGCTGCTGGGCGGGGCGGTGGCGCTGTGCGAGCGGTACGGGATCTCCTCGCTGCACGTCAATTTCCCGACGCCGGACCAGTGGGCGTGGATGGGAACGCAAGGGTTGGCCCTGCGGGAAGGCCGCCAGTATCACTGGACCAACCGCGGCTATGGCGATTTCGACGCTTTCCTCGGCGCCCTGTCGTCGGGCCGGCGCAAGACCATCCGCCGCGAGCGGCGCGAGGCGCAGGACGGGCTGGAGATCCTGACGCTCACCGGCGCCGACCTGACCGAGGATCATTGGGACGCGTTCTACGCCTTCTATATGGACACGGGCTCGCGCAAGTGGGGGCGGCCGTATCTGAACCGGCTGTTCTTTTCCCTGCTGGGCGAGCGGATGGCCGAGCGGGTGCTGCTGGTCATGGCGCGGCGGGGCGGCCGCTGGATCGCCGGCGCCCTGAACCTGATCGGCGACGACTGCCTCTATGGCCGCAACTGGGGCTGCGTCGAGGACGTGCCCTTCCTGCATTTCGAGCTCTGCTATTACCAGGCCATCGAGTGGGCCATAGGGAAGGGCCTGGCGCGAGTCGAGGCCGGCGCCCAGGGCGAGCACAAGATCGCGCGGGGATACCTGCCCCAGGCGGTGCATTCGGCGCACTTCATCACCGACCCGGCCCTGAGGGTCCCGGTGGAACGCTTCGTCGCCCAGGAACGCGAGCAACTGCACGGCGAGATGGAGTGGCTGTCGGAGGAATATTCGCCGTTCAAGCAGGAAGGCTGAAGCGCCGGGCGTTTCACCGCGGCGCGCGATTTGATACCACCCCCAGCACAGCAGCACGGGAGCGCGCCATGAGCCTGGACGGGACCTACGACCCCGACAATATCTTCGCCAAGATCCTGCGCGGCGACATGCCGGCGGCCAAGGTGTTCGAGGACGGCGACGTGCTGGCCTTCATGGACGTCTTTCCCCAGAGCCGCGGCCATACCCTGGTGATCCCCAAGCATTCGACGGCGCGCAACCTGCTGGAGGAGGAGCCCGAGATCCTCGCCAAGCTGATATTGGGGGTCCAGCGGGTCGCGCGCGCGGTGCGCGCGACGCTCAACCCCGACGGCATCCAGATCAGCCAGTTCAACGGCGCGCCGTCAGGGCAGTCGGTGTTCCACCTGCACTTCCACATCATTCCCCGTTGGCAGGGCCAGGCCCTGCGCGGCCACGCCACGGGCGGCATGGCCGATCCTGCGGAGCTGAAGGCGCTGGCCGAACAGATCGCGGCGAAGATCAGCTAGGCGCGCCGGGCAGGTCCGTCCCTCAAACCGGCCGAGGCGCCAGGCGGGCCGCCTTCGCCGGTGCGCTTTCGAGCATCAGGATCATGGCCACGAAGCCGACGATGCTGGCGGCCAGCCAGTACCACCCCGGCGCCATCTGGTCGCCGGTGACGTGGATCAGCCAGGTGACGACCAGCTGGGTGGTGCCGCCGAAGACGGTGATGGCCACGGCGTAGGCGATGCCGAAGGCGCGGCCGCGAATGTTCTTGGGCAGGGATTCGGCGAGCGCCGGATAGAAGGCGCCGTTGGCCATGGCGGCGAACAGCGACGCCAGAGTCACCCCGCCCAACAGCGCCAGGACGCTGTGCGACACCACGATCCAATGGAAGACCGGCATGATCAGCAGCAGGCCTATGAGCTTCGGCCAGATCATCATCGGCCGCCGCCCGACGCGATCGGACAGCCATCCGCCGAACAACACCCCGCAGAAGCTGCCGACGTTCGGCATCAAGGTCGCCGCAAAGGCGATCGGGGGCGCCAGGTGCAACGTGTTCTGCGCGAACGTGGTCATGTAGTTGACGACGTAGGTGCCGATGGTCGTGCTGGACAGGATCAGCAGGCCGAGCGTCAGGAGCCGAACATTGGCGGGCAAGGCGGCGGTCCTGGGCGACTCGCGCGGGGGCGCAGGTTCGGGCGCGTGCAGCGTCTCGGGCAAGGTGCGACGCAGCCAGATGCCGACCGGCAGGGTCACGCCCCCCAGCAGGAAGGCGATCCGCCAGCCGTAATCGGCCAGGGCGGCGTCCGTCAGCACCGCCGCGAGGCCCAGGCCCACCAGGGAGCCGACGATGGCGGCGATCTGCTGGCTGCCGCCCTGCCAGGCGACGATGGCTCCTCGTCGCTGCGGCGGGGCCGCCTCCAGCAAGTAGGCGGTGTTGGGGCCGACCTCGCCGCCGAGGGCGAAGCCTTGGACCATGCGCGCGACGATCGCCAGGACAGGGGCGGCGACGCCGATGGTGGCGTAGCTCGGGATCAGCGCCAGGGCGATGACGGCCAGGCCCATGAGGGTGAAGCTGAGCACCATCGCCGACCTGCGCCCGACGCGGTCGGCATAGTGGCCGATGACGACGCCGCCGATCGGCCGGGTGATGAAACCGGCCCCGAAGGTCGCCAGCGACAGCATCAGGCTGCCGAACGCGCTCTGCGCCGGGAAAAAGGCGTGGCCGATCTGGATGGCGAAGAAGGCGAAGGTGACGAAGTCGTAGAATTCGAGTGCGTTGCCCAGGGTGGCGGCGAAGATGTACCGGCGGGCGAGCCCTTGGCCGGTGGCCGGCGGCGGTTGATCTGCCTGCACGCGTGCTTCCCGTTCACCCCGAGGCGGCCTCGCAGGCCCCGACGAACATCCGACATCGCCACCGCAAGGCAAGCAGATTTCCTGGAATCCTCGGGGGCGCCGGTCCGCTGCACGTTCGGTGCGGCGTTTGCGCTGCTCCCCGATGCGGGGAGCAGCGCCGACCTCCAGAACGATCAGGTGTTCTCGGGCCTGCCGAGCTTCCTGTGGCGGAAGATGATCTCTCCATGCTCCAGGCTTTGCTCGACGCGGCCGGTGTCGATGTAGTGCCGCCCGAACTCGGCCCTGGCCATCCGGGCGGCGAAGTCGGGCCCGTGGGGGCGGGGCGGGCCGTTGTTCGCGCGCGGGTATCTGCGGTGGTCTTGGTCGCTCATCTGATCCTCCTGTGACGCCCGAAGAGCCGGGCTGAACGACGCGCACGGGATCGCGCTGCGCCGTTCGAGGAGGAGGAGGGAGGCCGAGGGGGCCGGATGAGGTCAGGAGGACATGTGCAAGCTCAGCCGCCAGAATGCGGCGGAAATGTGGCGGGATGGGCGTGCAGCTAAAGATGTGTCGGGCGCTTCATGCAATCTGAAATGGAATCCAACGCCAACAAAAACCCCAGGGCGAGAACCCTGGGGTTTTCCGTATTTGCGGTCCAAGAACGCCTAGTCGGCCAGTTCGGCGGCGGCGTCCTCGGCCGGGCGTTCGATCTTGGGGGCGCCGGGCTCGCGCTCGTCGCCTTCGATCTCGAAGGCCATCTTGCCGTCCTTGAGGGTGACCTTGACGTGGCCGCCCTTGATGAGCCGGCCGAACAGGATCTCGTCGGCCAGCGGCTTCTTGATGTTCTCCTGGATCACCCGCGACAGGGGCCGCGCGCCGTAGAGTTCGTCGAAGCCGTTCTTGGCCAGCCAATCGGCCGCCTCGTCGGTGGTTTCGATCGTCACGTGGCGGTCGGCCAGCTGGGCCTCGAGCTGCATGACGAACTTCTGCACCACCTGGCGGATGATTTCCGGGGTCAGCGCCTTGAAGGCGACCACGGCGTCCAGGCGGTTGCGGAATTCCGGCGTGAACACCCGCTTGATGGCTTCCTCGGCCTCGTCCTCCTGCTTCCCGCGGCCGAAGCCGATGGAGTTGCGCTGGGCGTCGGCGGCGCCGGCGTTGGTGGTCATGATCAGGACCACGTTGCGGAAGTCGATCTTCTTGCCGTTGGCGTCGGTCAGCACCCCGTGGTCCATGACCTGGAGCAGGATGTTGTAGACGTCGGGGTGGGCCTTCTCGATCTCGTCCAGCAGCACGATGGAGTGCGGGTGCTGGTCGACGGCGTCGGTGAGCAGGCCGCCCTGGTCGAAGCCGACATAGCCGGGAGGCGCCCCGATCAGGCGGCTGACGGTGTGGCGCTCCATATATTCGCTCATGTCGAAGCGCAGCAGTTCGATGCCGAGCGTCGCGGCGAGCTGGCGGGCCGTCTCCGTCTTGCCGGTGCCGGTGGGGCCGGAGAACAGGTAGCAGCCGATCGGCTTGTTGGGATCGCGCAGGCCGGCGCGGGCCATCTTCATGGCCGACGACAGCTGGTCGATGGCGCTATCCTGGCCATAGACCGCACGCTTCAGGTCGCTCTCCAGCTGGCGCAGGGCCTCGGTGTCGGACTTGGACACCGATTTCGGCGGGATGCGGGCGATCTTGGCGACGACGGCCTCGACCTCCTTCAGGCCGATGGTCTTCTTGCGGCGGCCTTCCGGCAGCAGCATCTGGCTGGCGCCGGCCTCGTCGATGATGTCGATCGCCTTGTCCGGCAGCTTGCGGTCGGTGATGTACTTGGCCGACAGCTCCACGGCGCCCTTGATGGCGTCGGCGGTGTAGCGGAGCTTGTGGAAGTCCTCGTAGTAGCTCTTGAGGCCCTTGAGGATCTTGATGGTGTCCTCGATCGTCGGCTCGTTGACGTCGATCTTCTGGAACCGGCGGACCAGGGCGCGGTCCTTCTCGAAGTGCTGGCGGAACTCCTTGTAGGTGGTCGAGCCCATGCAGCGCAGGGAGCCCGAAGCCAAGGCCGGCTTCAGCAGGTTGGAGGCGTCCATGGCCCCGCCGCTGGTGGCGCCGGCGCCGATCACCGTGTGGATCTCGTCGATGAACAGGATGGCGTCGGGGTGGTTCTCAAGCTCCTTGACCACCTGCTTCACGCGTTCCTCGAAGTCGCCTCGATAGCGGGTGCCCGCCAAGAGCGAGCCCATGTCGAGGGAGAAGATGGTGGCGCCGGCCAGCACTTCGGGCACCTGGCGGTTGACGATCTTGCGCGCCAGGCCCTCGGCGATGGCGGTCTTGCCGACCCCGGGGTCGCCCACCAGCAGCGGGTTGTTCTTGGTCCGCCGGCAGAGGATCTGGATGCAGCGCTCGACCTCGCTGGAACGGCCGATCAGCGGATCGACCTTACCTTGCTTGGCCTTTTCGTTGAGGTTGACGCAGTAGGCTTCGAGCGCCTCGCCGCCGGTCTTGACGGTGGGCTTGTCCTCGTCTTCCGAGGCGCCCTTGACGGCCTTGGCCTCGCCCGCGCCGGCCTTCTTGGCGATGCCGTGGGCGATGTAGTTGACCGCGTCGTAGCGGGTCATGTCCTGCTCCTGCAGGAAATAGGCGGCGTGGCTTTCGCGCTCGGAGAAGATGGCCACCAGCACGTTGGCGCCGGTGACTTCCTCGCGGCCCGACGACTGGACGTGGATGACCGCGCGCTGGACCACGCGCTGGAAGCTGGAGGTGGCGCGGGCGTCCTCGCCGTCGTCGACCACCAGGGACTTCAGTTCGTTGTCCACATAGTTGGTGAGCGTGGTGCGAAGCGCGGGCAGGTCCACGTCGCAGGCGCGCATCACGCCGGCGGCGTCCTCGTCGTCGATCAGGGAGAGCAGCAGGTGCTCGGGAGTCGCATACTCGTGCTTACGCTGCGTGGCGTAAGCGACGGCGCGGTGGAGGGATTCTTCGAGGGCGCGTGAGAATGACGGCAAGCTGGGCCTCAATCCTTTTCCATGGTGCACTGCAGCGGGTGCTGATGCCGCCGTGCTGTGTCGATGACCTGGGCTACCTTTGTTTCCGCCACGTCGTATGTGAACACACCGCAGACCCCGACGCCGTGCTGATGCACGTGCATCATGATCCGCATCGCATCTTCGTGCGATTTGTGAAAGAATTGCTCAAGAACATAAACGACGAATTCCATCGGCGTATAGTCGTCGTTCAAGAGTAGTACGCGGTATAGCGACGGCTTTCGGGTTTTCGGCTTGGTCTGAGTAATGACCGCCGATTTGTCGCCCGTAGCCTGATCACCTTGCTTGCGCTCGGCCATCGAACAGGTCTCCTGGCGCACGCTCAGCGCGCCCTTACAGAGGATTAGATATGGAAAACATCCCGTTTTGGAAGGGTCGAATTGTCGCGTCGGCGCGGATAACGGTCGACAGCGCCATTTTGCTGCACTTATAAGCCGAGGTTTTCGATCATTCCGGGTCATTCCGCGCCTTCGCACGCAGGGCGCGGCCCGATGTGACAGCCAAGGCCCCGAATTTAGCGCGAATCGCGTCGGCGGTGCGCTCGTGGGTCAAGGCCCGGCGTTCTTCGCCCCCGAAAAGGTCGTCGCCGGCGGTTTCCGCCTCGATCAGGTCAGTGACGCCGACGCCGATCAGCCGCCAGCTCTGGCCCCTGGCCTCCGTGCGCAGCAATTCGCGGCTGACGGAGAACAGCGTCCGGGCGGTCTGGGTCGGAACCGCGATGGTCCGGCGCCGCGTCAGGGTCTGGAAGCCCGCCGACTTCAGCTTCAGGGTGACCACCCGGCCGGCGACGCCGCCGGCGCGGGCCTGGCGAGCGACCTTCTCGCAAAGCGGGGCGAGGCGGTCTTCCAGGGCGGCATAGTCGCGCAGGTCCTCGCCGAAGGTGGTTTCGGAACTGATGCTCTTGCGGATCTGATCCGGATCGACCGGGCGGCTGTCGCGCCCGTGGGCGAGTTGCGACAGCCGCAGGCCGTGGGCGCCGAAGCGCTGGGCCAGGGCCTTGGGCTCGGCGCGGGCGAGATCGCCGACGCTGCGATAGCCGGCGCTCTCCAGCGAGGCGACCATCGCCGGGCCGACGCCGGGCAGGATCGACACCGGCCGCGTCGCCAGGAAGCTCTGCGCCTCGCCCTGGCCGATCACCGAAAAGCCGCGAGGCTTGTCGAGGTCCGAGGCGATCTTGGCCAGGAACTTGTTGGCGGCCAGGCCGATGGAGACCGTCAGGCCGACCTCGGCCTCGATCCTGGCCTGCAGGCGGGCCAGGGTCACGACCGGCGGGGCGCCGTGCAGGCGTTCCGTCCCCGAGAGATCCATCCAGGCCTCGTCGAGGGAAAGGGGCTGGATCAGCGGGGTCAGGTCGGCGGCCATGCCGAGGATGCGCCTGCTCTCGGCGCGGTATTTCGAGAAGTCGGGCTTGATGACCACGGCCTGGGGGCAGGCCTTCAATGCCTTGAACATCGGCATGGCCGAGCGCACGCCGTAGATGCGGGCGATGTAGCAGCAGGTGGTGACGACGCCGCGGACCCCGCCGCCGACGATCACCGGCTTGTCGCGCAGCTCCGGCCGGTCGCGCTTCTCCACCGAGGCGTAGAAGGCGTCGCAGTCCATGTGGGCGATGGAGAGCCCGTCGAGGTCCTCATGGGCGATCACCCGTGGCGAGGCGCAGGCCGGGCAGCGGGCGAGCTTGCGGTCGCCGCGCCAGAAGCAGTCGCGGCAGATGGCTCTCATGAGGGCGCCCGCCAGGTCATGGGCTCTTATACCTGATTTGTTCCGCCTACGAAGGCGGTCGGGTGAAAAGCGCCTCGCCGATGGCGCAGCCCAGGTCGGTCCAGTCGTCCAGGCGCAGGTGACGTTCGGGGGCGGTGGGGGCCAGCGGCTGCAGGCGAGGGTCGGCGACGTGCTGGAACCGCGCCACGGCCGGGGCGGCGGCCTGCACGGAATCGAGCTGAGAGAGGAGGTCGTCGACGAAGGCGACGGGATGGGCGGTGCGGGCGGCGAGCGCGGCGGCCAGCGGCCCCTTGGGCCCGTTGTTGAGGATCAGCGGATAGTCGAGCCCGTGCCGGCCAAGCCAGCGCGCCCGCGCCATGCGGGCCGGTTGCGGCGCATTGGACAGCACGACGATGTCCGCGCGGGGCGACAGCCGGGCCAGGGCGGCGGCCGCGCCCGGCGTCGGCTCCATGTCGGCCGCGCCGTAGCGGAAGAAGTCGGCGAACAGCGCCTTGCCCTCGTCGACGGGCAGGTGTTCGGCGGCGCCGGGGCGGAAGATGCTCTGGAAAAGCGCATAGCGGTCGATGCGCATCTCGTAGCCGCCGGTCTCCAGGAAGCGGCCGAACGCGGCCATGAACAGGCCCAGCACCTCGTCGACGTCGACGATCAGCAGGGGGCGCTCGCCGGAAATCCCCAGTCCGCCAAGGTCCGGCGTGCGTTCGGCCATGACGTCTCCTTCGCGACTAACGAAGTTTAAGGATATCCATGTGATGAAAACAGCAGAGGCGAGGGCGACTTTCGAATCGAGCCGGGCTTCGCGAAAACATCATAGGGTCGAGAATGGCCAAGAAGGTCCTCATCGTCGAGGATAACGAGCTGAACATGAAGCTCTTTCATGACCTGCTCGATGCCCAGGGCTACGAGACCCTCCAGACGCGTGAGGGGCTGCAAGCCCTTGCGCTTGCTCGCGAACATCGTCCCGACCTGATCCTGATGGACATCCAGCTGCCGGAGATCTCCGGCCTGGAAGTCACCAAGTGGCTGAAGGAGGACGACGACCTGGCGGGCATTCCGGTGGTCGCGGTCACGGCCTTCGCCATGAAGGGCGACGAGGAGCGGATTCGCGAGGGGGGCTGCGAGGCCTATATCTCCAAGCCGATCTCCGTCTCGCACTTCCTGGAAACCATTCGCCGTCTGCTGGGATAGGCCGATGAGCGCGCGTATCCTCGTGGTCGACGATGTCGAGGCCAACGTCAGGCTGCTCGAAGCCAAGCTGTCGGCCGAGTACTACGAGGTGCTGACCGCCTACGACGGTCCCACGGCCCTGGCCATCGCGGCCTCGGAAAAGCCCGACATCGTGCTGCTGGACGTGATGATGCCGGGCATGGACGGCTTCCAGGTCTGTCGCCGGCTGAAGGACGACCCCGAGACCCGGCACATCCCGGTGGTGCTGGTCACCGCGCTCGACGGGCGCGCCGACCGCATTTCCGGCCTGGAGGCCGGCGCCGACGAATTCCTCACCAAGCCCATCGACGACATGATGCTGTTCGCCCGCGTTCGCAGCCTGACGCGGCTGAAGATGGTGATCGACGAACTTCGCGAGCGGGAAGCCTCGGGACGCCGGATGGGCGTCATCGCGGGCGCGGCCTCGCGCCTGGGGGGCTCGGGCGGCCGCATCCTGATCGTCGACGACCACGAGCGCCAGGCCCAGCGGGTGTTCAGCGAACTGGCCATCGAGCACCGGCCGGTGGTGGAGACGGGACCGGAGAAGGCCCTGATGGCCGCCAAGGGCCCCGTGGACCTGGTGATCGTCAACGCCGCGGCCCGCAGCTTCGACGGCCTGCGCTTCGCCGCCCAGCTGCGCTCGGACGAATCGACCCGCCACATCCCGATCCTGGCCATCGTCGACTTCGACGAGCGCCCGCGGCTGGTGAAGGCGCTGGAGATCGGCGTCAACGACATCCTGCCCAAGCCGATCGACCCGCAGGAACTGGCGGCGCGCGCGCGGACCCAGATCCGGCGCAAGCGCTATACCGACTATCTGCGCGACAACCTCGACCACTCCCTGGAGCTGGCGGTGACCTGCCCGCTGACGGGCCTGCACAACCGGCGCTACATGAACGGGCAGCTCGACGCCCTGGTGAAGCGCGCGGCGCTGGGGGGCGAGCCGGTGGCCGCCCTGCTGATCGACATCGACCATTTCAAGAAGATCAACGACGGCTACGGCCATGACGTGGGCGACGAGGTGCTGCGCGAGTTCGCCGTGCGGCTGGCCTCCAATGTGCGCGCCATCGACCTGCCGTGCCGCTACGGCGGCGAGGAATTCGTCGTGGTGATGCCCGACACCCGGCTGGAAGACGCCCACCGGATCGCCGAGCGTATCCGCCTGCACGTGGCCGGGGCGCCGTTCCGGGTGATGGGCGGGCGCGAACTGCTGACGGTGACCATCTCCATCGGCGTCGCCGCCACCCTGGGCGCCGCCGACCGGCCCGAAGCCCTGCTCAAGCGCGCCGACGAGGCCGTCTACGAGGCCAAGGCCTCGGGCCGCAACAAGGTCATCGCGCGGGCGGCGTAGGCTTCCACGCTTGGCCACCCGTCTCTTCAGGGGAGGGGCTGGGTAAGGGGGCGTCGCCCCCATGCTGTGTGTGGCCGATCGTCAGCAGGCCTCGCCTTCGGCTCGCCCCCTCGCCTGGCCTCTCCCCGAGGGGAGAGGAAAACGGCGTGCAAACGAAAAACGCCCGGTCTTTCGACCGGGCGCTTTGCAAATCTCAAATGGCGGCAGACCTACTTGATCTTGCCTTCCTTGAATTCCACGTGCTTGCGGACGACGGGATCATACTTCTTCAGCACCATCTTTTCGGTCTTGGTCCGGGCGTTCTTCTTGGTCACGTAGAAATAGCCGGTGTCGGCCGACGAGTTCAGGCGAATCTTGATTGAGGCGGGCTTCGCCATGACAGGTCCTTCGGCGGGTCGCAGGACTTAGGCCCGCGGGTGTTCAAAAGAGCGGCGGACAATACGAATCGCGGCTCCAAAGTCAATCCGCTCCTGTCGCTTCGCCGATCAAAGGTGCTCCCAGCCCTGGGTGCCCCGTTTCCAGCGGCGCAGAATCCGCGGCCGGGCCGGGTCGGCCACCCGTTCGAGAGCCTCGGCCATCATCTGGCGGGTGACGTTGGGAAGATTGATCTCCAGAGCCGCATCGGCGTCGATCCAGGCGATCTCGTCGAGTTCGCCGCAATCGGGCTGACGCTCCAGGCTGATCAGGCGTTCGGCGTCGGCCATCAGGAACCAGGTGTCGAAACGCTTCGCCACCATCGGCGGGGTGATCGCGCGGCCCATGATGTCGATGGCCGCGAGGTCCGGCAGCGCCCCCTGGGCCAGGAACTCGCGCCAGGAGCCTGCGCCGTTGCGCGGCGGCGCAGGGAGCGCGAGCAGCAGGCCGGCCTCCTCGAAGGTCTCGCGGATGGCGGCCAGCGCCAGGGCGCGGCCGTGGTTGGGGCCGAGATAGCGGCTGAAGACCGCGGCGACCTCGGGGCGCAGTTCCGACCCGTGGGGCGCGCGAAAGTCCTTGCGGTCCAGGCGGCCGCCGGGAAACACCCAGAGATTGGGCATGAAGTTGTGGCCGCCGTTGCGCCGGCCCATCAGGAGGCGCGGCTTGGGGCCGTCGCGGCGGACGATCAGCAAGGTGGCGGCGCGGCGGGGCTGGACCAGCTTGGCGCCCTGCGCCCTCGGCGGGCCGTCGAACTGGCGGGGCGGGGATGCGGCGACTTCGGTCATGAAACAACTGTATGAGTCGCCGCCCGCCGACGAAAGACTGCCGTAAGGGAAGTCAGCGGCGCCGGCCCTGTTTTCTCGGCGGCGCGCGGCCGGCCTGGGAGCGGGCGCCGAGGCGCGGGCGCGGCGCGGTGGGATCGGGGGCGGCCGGCTCGCTCAACATCTCGAACACCAGGCCGCCGGTGATGGGCGTGGCCTCGCGCAGACGAACCTCGACGCTCATGCCGAGCGGCCAGCGCTTGCCGGAGCGTTCGCCCACCAGGGCGTGGGCCTTGTCGTCGTGGATGAAATACTCGCCGCCGAGGGTCGAGACCGGCACGAGGCCGTCGGCGCCTGTCTCAGTCAGGCGCACGAAGAGGCCAAAGCGGGTGACGCCGGTGATGCGGGCCTCGAACTCCGCGCCGACCCGGTCCGACAGGAAGGCGGCGACGTAGCGGTCGGTGGCGTCGCGTTCGGCGGCCATGGCCCGGCGCTCGGCGAAGGTGATGCGGTCGGCGGTGTCCTTCATCTGGGCGATGTCGCGCGGGCTCAGGCCGTCGGGACCGGCGCCCAGCGCGGTGATCAGCGCGCGATGGACGATCAGGTCGGCGTAGCGGCGGATCGGCGAGGTGAAGTGGGCGTACTTGTCGAGGTTCAGGCCGAAATGGCCGATGTTGTCGGTGTTGTAGTGGGCCTGCATCTGGGTGCGCAGCACCACCTCGTTGACGATGTCGGCGTGCGGGCCGCCGCGGGTGAGGTCCAGCAGCCGGTTGAAGCGGTCGGTGCGTGGCGCCTCGCCCTTGGACCAGTTGATGGCCAGGGTGGCCAGGAACTCCGACAGCGACAGCAGCTTTTCGGCGCTGGGGGTGTCGTGGACGCGGTAGATCAGCGGGATCTTCTTGGCTTCCAGGGTCTCGGCCGCGCAGACGTTGGCCTGGATCATCATCTCCTCGATCAGCTTGTGGGCTTCGAGGGAGGCGCGCGGGGTGATGGAGACCACCTCGCCCTCCGGGCTGATGACGATCTTGCGTTCCAGGCTTTCGATGGCCAGCGGCGAGCGCGCGTCGCGACCGCGCTTCATGACCTCGAAGGCCTGCCAGAGCGGCTTGATGATCGGGTCCAGCAGAGGCCCGGTCTTGTCGTCGACGAGACCGTCGATGGCGGCCTGGGCCTGTTCGTAGGAGAGCTTGGCGGCGGACCGCATCAGCCCGCGGACGAACTTGTGAGACCGCTTGCGGCCGCCTGAGTCGAACACCATCCGCACCGCCAGCGTCGCGCGGTTCTCGCCCTCGCGCAGGGAGCAGAGGCCGTTGGAGAGCCGTTCGGGCAGCATCGGCTCGACCCGGTCGGGGAAATAGACGCTGTTGCCCTTCTCGCGGGCTTCGCGGTCCAGGGCCGAGTCGGGGCGGACATAGGCGGCCACGTCGGCGATGGCGACCCAGACGATCCAGCCGCCGGGGTTCCTCGCGTCGTCGTCTGCCTGCGCGAAGACGGCGTCGTCGTGGTCGCGGGCGTCGGCCGGGTCGATGGTGACGAAGGGGACCTCACGCAGGTCCTCGCGGCCCGCCAGCTCGGGGGGGCTGGCGGCCTCGGCCTCCCGTTCGGCCTCGGGCGTGAAGCCGGTGGGGATGCCGTGGCTGTGGATGGCGATCAGGGACGCGGCGCGGGGTTCGTCCTCGCGGCCGACGACTTCCAGCACCTTGCCGCGCTTGGGGCCGTAGCTGCGGTCTCCGCCGCCGCTCTGGATCTGGGCCAGCACCAGGTCGCCGTCGCGCAGGTCCCGGGCGCCGGGGTCCTGCAGCAGCAGGCTGGTCTTGGACTTGCGGTCCACCGGCTCGACCCGGACCTCGCGGTTGGACTTGCGGATGACGCCCAGCACGCGGTGGGCGCTCTGGCCCAGCGCCTTGATCAGGCGGGCCTCGACCTCGCCGTTCTCCAGGCGGTCGAAACGCACCAGCAACCGGTCGCCGAGGCCGGGCGCGCCGCCGGCGACCTCACTGCGGTCCGGCGCCAGGCGCACGAGGGGGGCGTCCTCGCCCTTGGTCAGCTTGACCAGCAGCTCGCCGTCGGGATCGCGCTCCACCACGTCCACCACGCCGACGTCGGGCAGGGCGCCGGTCTCGGCCACGCTCTTGGGGCCGCGACGGGCCAGGGCGCCCTGGTCCTGAAGCTCGCGCAGCATCTCGCGCAGGGCGCGGCGGTCGGCGCCCTTCAGGCCGAAGGCGTGGGCGATCTCGCTGCGTTCGGCGGTCTTCGTCTCGCGGATGAACTTCAGCAGGGTCTCGCGGTCGGGCAGTCCCTGGGGAGGGCGCTGGGACCTGGGCATGCGCGGTTTGGCCATGGGACCTGCTTAGTCGTCATCGCCGGATGCGCGAAGCCCCTATCGGCAAGGTCAGGCGCCTGGGGGCGGGTCCGCGGGCGCGGGGCCGGGGGGCGCAAGCGCCTCCGGCGACCTTGCGTGACGACTGAAGCTGTAGAGGATCGCCGCGACGCCGGCGGCGGCGAACAGCCAGCGCAGGGGCTCGAGGCCCAGCAGGCCCGCCAGCGAACCGATCCCCAGACTGACCCCGCCCGCCCAGCGCCAGCCGCCGCGGCCGATGAAGCGGCGATGGCGATAACCTTGCCTGAAGGTGCGGAGCTCGGCGGCGTCGCTCGGCGTGAAGCCGATGTCCTTCAGGGTGGGAAGCGCCGCCGGAGGGACGCGCGGCGGCGGCGACGGAGCAGGCCTGGGCGCCCGGCGGCCGAAGGTCCTTTCCTGCGTCATGGGGCGCTCCTGATGGGAGGCCCAGGATGGACGCATCGGGTTAAGGCGACCCTTCTCCCGCCTGGTCAGGCGGTGGCCTTCTTCTTCGCGACGGCCTTCTTCGCGACGGCCTTCTTGGGCGCAGCCTTCTTAGCCGCCGGCTTCTTGGCCGCCGCTTTCGCTTTCGGCGCGGCCTTGGCCTTGCGGGCGGGCTTCTTGCCGCCGCCGGCCGCCACGCGGGCCGCCAGCAGCTTCACGGCTTCCTCCAGGGTGATCTCCTGGGGATCGGCCCCCTTGGGGACATTGGCGTTGGTGGAGCCGTGCTTGATGTAGGGGCCGTAGCGGCCCGACAGCACCTTGATCGGCTGGCCGTCCTCGGGGTGGGCCCCCAGGTCCTTCAGCGCCGCGGTCTCGCCACGCCCGCGGCCGGGGCCGGCGGCGCGCTTCTCGGCCAGCAGGGCCACGGCGCGGTTGAGGCCGACCTCGAACACCTCGTCGACGCCGGAGAGGTTGGCGTAGGTTCCGTTGTGCAGGATGAAGGGGCCGTAGCGACCGATGCCGGCCAGGATCGGGAGGTTGTCCTCCGGGTGGAGGCCGACCTCGCGGGGCAGGCGCAGCAGGCGCAGGCCCTTTTCCAGGTCCATGGCCGCCGGCGACCAGGTCTTGGGCAGGCTGGAGCGCTTGGGCTTCTCGCCTTCGCCCAACTGGACGTAGGGCCCGAAGCGGCCGGCCTTCAGGAACACCTTCTCGCCGGTGACGTCGTCGACGCCCAGCTCACGGTCGGCGTTGGCGGCTTCGCTCTCGTCGCCGTCGGACTGGGCGAGCGGGCGGGTATGGCGGCACTCGGGGTAGTTGGAGCAGCCGATGAAGGCGCCGAACTTGCCGGTCTTCAAGGATAGCTGGCCCGTGCCGCAGGTCGGGCAGGCCCGCGGGTCGGAGCCGTCCGCCTTGGGCGGGAAGATGTGGGGGCCGAGCGCCACGTTGAGGGCGTCCAGCACCTGGGTGGTGCGCAGTTCGGAGATGCCGCCGACGGCGGTGTGGAAGTCTTGCCAGAACTCCCGCAGCAGCACCTTCCAGTCCAGTTCGCCGGCCGACACCAGGTCGAGGCGTTGCTCCAGGTCGGCGGTGAAGTCGTACTCGACGTACTTGAGGAAGAACTCCTCCAGGAAGGCGGTGACCAGGCGGCCCTTGTCCTCCGGGATGAAGCGGTTCTTCTCGACGCGGACATATTCGCGGTCGCGCAGCACGGTGAGCACCGAGGCGTAGGTGGAGGGCCGGCCGATGCCGAGTTCCTCCATCTTCTTCACCAGGCTGGCTTCCGAATAGCGCGGCGGCGGTTCGGTGAAGTGCTGGTCGGATCGGGCGGCGATCACCTTGGCGTCGGCGCCGTCCCTGACCTGGGGCAAGCGGCCGCCTTCCTCGTCGTCGGCGTCGTCGCGGCCTTCTTCGTAGACCGCCAGGTAACCGTCGAAGAGCACCACCGTGCCGGTGGCGCGCAGGGCGGTCTGGCTGTCGGCGCTCTCCAGGTCGATGGTGGTGCGCTCGATGCGGGCGCTTTCCATCTGCGAGGCGATCATCCGTTTCCAGACCAGCTCGTAGAGCCGGCCCAGGTCGCCTTCCAGGCGCAGGGAGCCGGGATTGCGGGCCAGGCTGGTGGGGCGGATGGCTTCGTGGGCTTCCTGGGCGTTCTTGGCCTTGGTGGAATAGATGCGGGCTTTTTCCGGCACATATTCCTTGCCGTAGACGCCGGCGATGACCTGGCGGGCCTCGTCCAGCGCCTCGGGCGCGCTCTGGACGCCGTCGGTCCGCATGTAGGTGATCAGGCCGACGGTCTCGCCGCCGATGTCGATGCCCTCGTAGAGCTTCTGGGCGGCCTGCATGGTGCGCTGGGCGTTGAAGCCGAGCTTGCGGGCGGCCTCCTGCTGCAGGGTCGAGGTGGTGAAGGGCGGGGCGGGCGAGCGCTTGCCGGGCTTCTTCTCCACCGAGGCGACGCGGAAGCTCGCGGCCTGGACGGCGGCCTTGGCCTTGCCGGCGGCGGCCTCGTCGCCGAGGTCGAACTTGGTGAGGCGCTTGCCCTCGTGCTTGACGAGGCGGGCCAGGAACGGATCGGCGCCGGCCGAGACGTCGGCCTCCACGGTCCAGTATTCCTGGGTGCGGAACTTCTCGATCTCGATCTCGCGGTCGACCACGAGCCGCAGGGCGACCGACTGCACGCGGCCGGCCGAGCGCGAACCCGGCAGCTTGCGCCAGAGCACCGGCGAAAGGGTGAAGCCGACCAGGTAATCCAGGGCGCGGCGGGCGAGGTAGGCCTCCACCAGCTCCATGTCCAGGTCGCGGGGATGCTTCATGGCGTCGGTGACGGCCGACTTGGTGATGGCGTTGAAGACCACCCGCTGGACCTTGACGTCCTTGAGCGCCTTCTTCTTCTGCAGCACCTCCAGCAGGTGCCAGGAGATCGCCTCGCCTTCGCGGTCGGGGTCGGTGGCCAGGATGATGGTGTGGGCGTTCTTGGCGGCGTCGGCGATCTCGTTCAGCCGCTTGGCCTTCTTCGCATCCACGTCCCAGGACATGGCGAAGTCCTCGTCGGGGCGCACCGAGCCGTCCTTGGCCGGCAGGTCGCGGACGTGACCGTAGGACGCCAGGACATGGTAGTCCGGGCCCAGGTACTTATTGATGGTCTTGGCCTTGGCCGGGCTTTCGACGACGACGAGATTCATGCGGGAGATGGTCTGGATTCCTCGGGCGGAACACCCGTTTCTGAGGGGCGCGAAAGGTGAGGGCGCGAATTGATGCTGTCAACCGGGAGGCGAAAGATGGGGGTTTTGGCGCGGAGGTCGCCGTTTCCCCACCGCTCATCCCGACCTTCGCCGGGATGAGCGGGGATCATGGTTCTCCCACGACCACCATGCCGCCGGGCAGCAGTTCGGCGCGGCCGGCGAGGGCGAGCTCCACCAGGGCGGCGAAGACGGTCGACGTGGCTGCGCCTGTCGCCCGCACCAGTTCGTCCCGCGACACCGGCGTCGGCGACAGCAGGGCCGCCAGCTGCTCGCGCACGGCGTCGGTGTCGGGCGCCGGCTGACCGGTGAACCGTTCGCCGCCGGGCTCGTGGAAGCCGCGAAGCCCCTCCAGCGCCCGCAGGACGTCCTCGGCGCCTTCGCACAGCGCCGCGCCCTGGCGGATGAGGTCGTTGGTCCCCCTGGCGCGGGGATCGAGCGGCGAGCCCGGCACCGCCAGCACCTCGCGTCCCTGCTCGGCGGCCAGCCGCGCGGTGATCAGGGAGCCGGAGCGCAGTTCGGCCTCGACCACCACCACGGCGCGGGAGAGGCCGGAGATGATGCGGTTGCGGCGGGGGAAGTCGCGGGCCGTGGCGGTGCGGCCGGGCGCGTTCTCCGACACCACGCAGCCGGTCTCCACCAGGCGCGCGTAGAGGTCGCGGTTGTCGGGCGGGTAGATGTCGTCCACGCCGCCGCCCAGGACGGCGACCGTGCCGGTGGGCAGGGCGCCTTCGTGGGCCGCCCGATCGACGCCGCGGGCCATGCCCGAGGCGATCACCAGGCCCGACTGCCCCAACTCGGCGGCGAGGCCGCGGGCGAAGCGCTGGCCGGCGGCCGAGGCGACGCGCGCGCCGACGACGGCGACGATGGAGCGTTCCAGAAGCTCGGGCCTGCCGCGGACCCACAGCACGGGCGGCGGCGGATCGAGCGCGGCGAGCGCCTGTGGGAAGTCCGGCTCGCAGGTGGCGATGAGACGGGCGCCGAGCGCCGCGCCCGCCTCGAGTTCGGCCTCAATCTCGGCGAGCGTGGGGGTTTTCAGCGTCGCCGCGCGACCGCCGCGGCGCGCCAGGTCGGGCAGGGCGTCCAGCGCCTTGGCCGGCGCGCCGAAGCGGGCCAGCAGCTGGTCGAACGTCACCGGGCCGACGTTTTCCGTGCGGGCGAGCCTCAGCCAGTCGCGGCGCTCGACGTCCGAAAGCCGGCGGGTCACGCGGGAGCCTTGTCCTTCTTGGCCCCGATCTTCGGCTCCTCGCCCTTCAGCAGGCGTGCGATGTTCTCGCGGTGGCGGATGTAGACCAGCACCGCCATGGCCAGGGCCAGGACCGCGATGGGACGGGGCCGGTCGGCGACGACGGCGTAGACGGGCGCGAGGGCCACGGCGATCAGGGCCGCCAGGGAGGAGATCCTGAACACCTTGGCGGCCACGAGCCAGGTCGCGCCGGCCAGCAGGCCTACCGGCCAGGCCGCCGCCAGCAGGGTGCCCAGGAAGGTGGCCACTCCCTTGCCGCCCTTGAACTTCAGCCAGACCGGGAACAGGTGGCCGACGAAGGCCGCGCCGCCGGCGACGGCGGTGAGGATCGCCTGAACGTCGCCGGGCGCCTGCCGGCTCGCCAGCCAGGCTCCGAACACCGCCAGCGCCCCCTTGCCGCCGTCCCCCAGCAGGGTGATCAGGGCCAGGTCCTTGCGGCCGCTGCGCAGGACGTTGGTGGCCCCGATGTTGCCCGACCCGATGTTGCGGATGTCGCCGATGCCGCCGAAACGCGCGGCCAGCACGCCGAACGGAATGGATCCCAGCAGGTATCCGCCGACGGCGGCGGCGGCGATGACGGCCGGACTGAGCGATTCAACCATGGATGTTCTCCCCCGAGGCGTCTTCTAGCCTGATCCCGGCCGGAGGAAGAGTCCCCGCCTAGTGGCGATCCATTTCGCCGGTGGCCAGCCAGCGGGCGCAGGCCGCCCCCAGCTCGCGTTCGGCGCGGGCTTCGTACTCGGCGCAGTCGGCGGGGGTGAGGGTGTCCCTCCAGCGGCCGTTGACGCCCTTGTGGATGAAGGTCTTGCCGCCGCCTTCCCAGAGGGCGCCGTTGAGGGGCGCGCTGAGGTCGGCGTGGCGCTTCATCCAGTCGAAGCCGCAGTGCTCGACGATGGTCGGCCAGGCGCCTTCCTTGATCGGCAGGTCGAGGAAGGCGGCGATGCGGCGCATCTCGCCGGGCATGTCGCGCTTGAGCGCGTCGAAGTGGACGAAGAGCACGTTCGGAAGGTCGCGGATCGCCCACCAGGAACGGACATTCTCCCAGAACGGCCAGAAGGGGTGGCCGTCCCTGTCCATCCAGTCGCGCCAGTAGACGGCGATGTCGGCGGGCGGCGGCTCGATCGGCGGGCCCACGCGGCCGGGGGTGTCGTTGAGCACCTCGTACCAGAGCGCGTTGGCGCCGGCGTGGTGGTTGTACATGCTCCAGACCACGTCGCGGCCGTCGCGGCCGATGTAGACGTACTTGGCTTGCGGCGAGAACACGAGGGCGTCCACCGGCAAGTGGGTCTTCAGGAACCGGCGATGGGTCTGGGCCTCCACCATCGGCAGCTTGATCTCCTTGGGCGGAACGCGAAGGTCCATCCAGGGCGAGATGTCGCCGACGTCGACGTCGGGCGCGCCGTCGAACAGCAGCTGGCCGATGATCTGCTGCATCCAGGTGGTCCCGGACTTGGCGTAGGTGGAGATGATGATGTCGTCGTCGCGGAACCGGAAGTCGTTCCAGATCGTGGAATCGAAGTGGTGGCTGTGGATTTCCCGCGTCTTGGCAGGAAGCGTCGTTTGCGTGGACATCTGGACTCGCCCCCAAAAGCGCGCCGTGATCGCCGTTTCCGGTCGGTCGAGGCGCGACGATAGTAGGATATGAGCGCCGATCAACTGTCGGTGCAGGGGCGTGGCGGCCCTTGCGCGGCCGGGAGCTAGCCGCCGAACACCACGCGGCCGTCCACCAGGGTCATCCGCACTTCGCCCTGCAGGCGCCGGGCGTCGAAGGGCGAGTTCCTGGACTTCGAGACCAGGGCGTCGAGGTCGATGACCACCGGCGCATTGAGGTCGCACAGCACCAGGTCGGCCGGGGCGCCCTTGGCCAGGCGTCCGGCGGCCAGGCCCAACGCCTGGGCCGGGGCGAAGGTGACGCGGCGCATCAGGTCGATCAGCGGCAGCCCGCCGTCGTGGTGCAGGGCCAGGAGGGCCGGGAGCAGGGTCTGCAGCCCCACGGCGCCGGGGGCGGCCTCGGCGTAGGGCAGGCGCTTGTCCTCGGCCGGGGCGGGGGCGTGGGCGGAGACGACGATATCGATGAGGCCGCAGGCCAGGGCCTCGATGGTCGCCTGGCGGTCGTCCTCGCAGCGCAGCGGCGGGTCGAGCTTGCAGAAGGTGCGGTAGTCGCCGATGTCCAGCTCATTGAAGGACAGGTGGTTGATCGAGGTGGTGGCCGTCACCGGCAGGCCCTTGACCTTGGCGCGCGCCAGGCTTTCCAGGGCGCCGGCGGTGGTGACCTGGTCCACCAGCAGCCGCGCGCCGGTGAGCTCCACCAGGGCCAGGTCGCGGTCCAGCATGATGCGCTCGGCGATCGCCGGCGAGGCGGGCAGGCCCATGCGCGAGGCGAACTCGCCTTCGGTGGCCGCGGCGCCCGCGCTCAGCCAGGGATCGGCCGGCCGGTGGGCCACCAGCACGCCGAAGCTGGATGCGTAGGAGAGCACCCGGCGCATGACCTTGGAGTCGACGATGGGCCGGTCGACGTCGGTGACGTAGACGCAGCCGGCGTCGCGCATCAGACCGATCTCGGCCATCCGCTCGCCGTCGCAGCCCTTGGTGGCGGCGCCGGCGGGGTAGACGTGCACCAGGCCGATGTCGCGCGAGCGACGCAGGATGAAGTCGACGACCGAGGCCTCGTCGATGGTGGGATGGGTGTCGGGCTGCACCACCATGGAGGTGACGCCGCCGGCCGCCGCGGCGAGCGCCGCCGACTTCAGGGTCTCCTTGGTCTCGGCGCCCGGCTCGCCGCTTTTCACCCGCAGGTCCACGAGGCCGGGGGCCAGCATGGCGCCGCGCCCTTCGATCCGCTGGAAGTCTTCGGAGATTCCGCTCGGCGCCGCGCCCTGGATCACCTCGGCGATCAGGCCGTCGCGGACCAGCAGGGCGCCGGGGCCGTCGTAGCCGCTGGCCGGGTCCACCAGCCGGACGTCGGTGAAGGCGATGGGGCGGGCGCTCATCGGTCGTTGTCCAGCCGGGCGGCCAGCGAGGTCAGCACGGCCATCCGGGCGGCCACCCCCATCTCGACCTGATCCTGGATCAGGCTGACCGACAGGTCGTCGGCGACGTCGGAATCGATCTCGACGCCGCGGTTCATCGGGCCCGGATGCATGACCTTGGCGTGGGGGGCGGCGAAAGCGAGCTTTTCGCGGTCCAGGCCGTAGAAACGGAAATACTCCCGCGCCGAGGGGGCCAGGACCCCGTCCATGCGCTCCAGCTGCAGGCGCAGCATCATCACCACGTCGCAGTCCTTCACACCCTGGCGCAGGTCGTGGTGGATCTCGACGCCCCAGCGATCGGCCTGGGCCGGGATCAGGGTCGGCGGGCCGACGATCCGGACGCTGGCGCCCAGCATCTGCAGGAAGGCGACGTTGGAGCGGGCGACGCGGCTGTGCATGACGTCGCCGCAGATGGCGATGCTGAGCCCGGCGATACGGCCGAAGGCGCGGCGGATGGAAAGCGCGTCCAGCAGGGCCTGGGTCGGATGCTCATGCTGGCCGTCGCCGGCGTTGATCACCGAGCAGGAGACCTTCTGGCTGAGCAGGGAGGCCGCCCCGGAGGCGGAATGGCGCACCACCAGCAGGTCGGGCTGCATGGCGTTCAGGGTGACGGCCGTATCGATCAGGGTCTCGCCCTTGGAGATCGATGAGGAGCGGGGGCTCATGTTGACGACGTCGGCGCCCAGGCGCTTGCCGGCCAGTTCGAACGAGCTTTGGGTCCGCGTCGAGTTCTCGAAGAACAGGTTCATCAGCGTGCGACCCTTGAGCAGGTCGAGCTTCTTGGAGGTCTGGCGGCTGAGGCCCACGAAGGCGTCGGCGAGATCCAGGAGGTTGGCGGCCTCGACTTCGTTCAGATCGAGGACCGACAGGAAATGGCGCCGCGGGAAGGGGAAGGTCCTTTCCAGGACCTCGTTCAGACCGGATGGCGGCTGGCTCATTAAAGCGCGGTCTTAGGCGGCTTCCCGGCCAAGCTCAAGGCCGCATCCGCTCCAGGGCGCCCTGGAGGATGTAGGCGGCGGCCATCTTGTCCACCACCTGCGCGCGCCGGGCGCGGTTGATGTCGGCCTCGTCGATCAGCAGGCGGTTGATCGCCATGGTCGACATCCGCTCGTCCCAGAAGGCGATCGGCAGGTCGCGTAAGCGCAAGACGTTGCGGGCGAAGGCGCGGACGGACTGGCAGCGGGGGCCTTCGGTCCCGTCCATGTTCACCGGCAGGCCGATGACCATGCCGACCACCTGGCGGCTCTCCATCAGCTTGAAGAGGGCGCCGGCGTCCTCGGTGAACCTGGTCTTGCGGATCAGCGACAAGGGGCTGGCCACCATGCGCGCGCCGTCGCTGACCGCCACGCCGATGGTCTTCTCGCCGAGATCGAGCCCGACGAGGGGGGCGTAGGCCGGCAGGATCTGCGGCAATTCCATGAGTTCGACGACGGCCATGGCCTCTTAGTAGCCCAACTGCTTGCCAATCGGCCATCGCGGCGGCTAACCCCTCCCGCAAGACGTGGAAGGAGTTTCCCCATGGCCATCGACGCGGCGACCGTACGCAAGGTCGCCAGGCTGGCGCGCATCGCCGAACCGGAGGAGCGGATCGAGCCGCTGGCCCGCGAGCTGTCGGCGATCCTCAACTGGATCGAACAGCTTTCCGAGGTCGACACCGACGGGGTCGAGCCGATGACCTCGGTGGTGGCGGCGAACCTTTCCATGCGCGAGGACGTGGTGACCGACGGCGGCGATCCGGCGCGCGTGCTCTCCAACGCCCCCAAGACCAAGGACAACTTCTTCGTCGTGCCCAAGGTGGTGGAATAGTGACCAAGCTCACCTCGCTGACGCTGAAGGCGGCCCTGGACGGGCTGTCGTCGAAGGCGTTCTCCGCCGTGGAACTGACCCAGGCGCACGTCGAGGCGGTGGAGGCCGCGCGCGACCTGAACGCCTATGTGCTGGAAACCCCCGACAAGGCGCTGGCCATGGCCCAGGCCGCCGACGCCCGCCGGGCCAGCGGCGACGCCGGGCCGCTGGAAGGCGCGCCGCTGGGGATCAAGGACCTGTTCTGCACCGAGGGCGTGCGTTCGACCGCCGGGTCCAGGATCCTGGGCAATTTCACCCCGACATACGAGTCGACCGTCACCGCCAACCTGTGGCGCGACGGGGCGGTGATGCTGGGCAAGCTGAACATGGACGAGTTCGCCATGGGCTCGTCCAACGAGACCTCGGCGTTCGGGCCGGTGGTCAATCCGTGGCGGCCCAAGGGCGGCAACGCCAAGCTGACGCCGGGCGGATCGTCGGGCGGATCGGCCGCCGCGGTCGCCGCCGAGCTCTGCCTGGGGGCCACGGCCACCGACACCGGCGGCTCGATCCGCCAGCCGGCGGCCTTCACCGGCACGGTGGGGATCAAGCCGACCTACGGGCGGTGCTCGCGCTGGGGCGTGGTGGCCTTCGCCTCGTCCCTGGACCAGGCCGGGCCGATGGCGCGGACCGTCGAGGACGCCGCCATCCTGCTGAAATCGATGGCGGGCCACGACGCCAAGGACTCCACCAGCCTGGCCGTGGCGGTTCCCGATTTCCCGTCCTTCGTGGGCAAGTCGGTCAAGGGCCTGCGGATCGGCATCCCCAAGGAATACCGCGTCGACGGCATGCCCGCCGAGATCGACGCCCTGTGGGAGCAAGGCATCGCCTGGCTGAAGGAGGCCGGCTGCGAGATCGTCGAGGTGTCGCTGCCGCACACCAGATACGCCCTGCCGGCCTATTACATCGTGGCGCCCGCCGAGGCCTCGTCCAACCTCGCCCGCTATGACGGCATGCGCTACGGCCTGCGGGTCGAGGGCGCCAATCTCACCGAGACCTATGAGGCGACCCGCGCGGCGGGCTTCGGGGAAGAGGTGAAGCGCCGGATCATCATGGGGGCCTATGTGCTCTCGGCCGGCTACTACGACGCCTATTACCTCAAGGCGCTGAAGGTCCGGCGGCGGATATCCGAGGACTTCGACGCGGCCTTCGAGAAGGTCGACGCCCTGCTGACCCCGACTGCGCCCTCGGCGGCCTTCGCGCTGGGGGAAAACGCCGACGACCCGGTGGCCATGTACTTGAACGACATCTTCACGGTGACGGTCAACCTGGCGGGCCTGCCGGGCATGAGCCTGCCGGCCGGGGTGGACGCCAATGGCCTGCCGCTGGGCCTGCAACTGATCGGCCGGGCGTTGGACGAGGGGACGCTGTTCGCCTTGGGCGGCGCCATGGAGAAGGCGGCCGATTTCAAGGCGCGGCCCGCGAAATGGTGGTGAGCGCGCCCGCGCCCCGGCGCCCGTTGATCTGATAGCCCGGGAAAGTCAGGATGTTCCGGACGATCTGAAATTCCTGCTCTTGACGTGGAGGGGGCGCGCGGCCACGTGCACCGTCTCCTCTCCTCTCAGGCGTCGCCACCACCTTCCATGGGCCACATCGAGCAACTCCTGCGCGACTACGGACCGCTCGGGGTCTTCCTGGGCGCGGCGTTCGAGGGGCAGACGGCGGTGGTGGCCGGCGGCTTCCTGGCGCACCTGAAGCTGATGTCGGTGTGGACGGTGGCGGTTTGCGCCTGTGCGGGGTCGGGGCTGATCGACCAGGCGCTGTTCCTGGCCGGGCGTCGGTTCCGGGACCATGAGTTCGTGGTGCGCACCTCGCAGACGGCGGCCTTCGCCAAGGCGCTGCGCTTCATCGAGCGCTATCCCGTCAGCTATGTGATCGCCTTCCGCTTCCTGTTCGGCCTGCGGTTGGCCAGCCCCATCGCCATCGGGGTCTCGCGCATGCCGGCCGTGCGGTTCCTGCTGCTGAACATCCTGTCGGCGGCGATCTGGGCGGGAACCTTCACCGCCATCGGATTCTGGTTCGGCCAGACCTTCGAAGCCTGGTTCGGGCGGTTCAAGGGGCTGGAGCACTGGCTGGGCGTGGCGCTGGTGGTGATCGTGGCCGCGATCGCCCTGTATCACCTGGTCAAATGGCTCTGGCCCTATCTGCGGCCGCGCCACCAGACCTAGGCGCTCGGCGGCGGCGGCGGTCGAGGCCAGACTAGGCAAGAGTTTTGGGCGTCCAAGCTTTCGTCCGGGCCTCGGCGGGTTTAGGAAGGCGCCATGACTGAGACCTCCAAACTGATCGAGGGCCGCACCGGCTCGTGGGAAATCGTCCTTGGGCTGGAAATCCACGCCCAGGTGGCCTCGCAGGCGAAGCTTTTCTCGGGCGCCGCCGTGGGGTTCGGTGCAGGGCCCAACGAGCAGGTGGCGCTGGTGGACGCCGCCATGCCCGGCATGCTGCCGACCATCAATCGCCGCTGCGTGGAGCAGGCGGTGCGCACGGGCCTGGGCCTGAAGGCGCAGATCAACCTGACATCGGTGTTCGACCGGAAGAACTATTTCTACCCCGACCTGCCGCAGGGCTATCAGATCAGCCAGTTCAAGCAGCCGATCGTCGGCGAGGGCGAGGTCATCGTCGAACGTGACGACGGATCGACCTTCACGGTCGGCATCGAGCGCCTGCACCTGGAGCAGGACGCCGGCAAGTCGCTGCACGACCAGGATCCCAACGCGACCTACGTCGACCTCAACCGGGCCGGCACCGCGCTGATGGAGATCGTGTCGCGACCGGACATGCGCTCGTCCGAGGAGGCGGCGGCCTATGTGAAGAAGCTGCGGACGATCCTGGTCTATCTCGGCTCGTGCGACGGCGACATGGAGAAGGGCAACCTGCGGGCCGACGTCAATGTCTCGGTGCGCAAGCCCGGCGACGGCCTCGGCACGCGGTGCGAAATCAAGAACGTCAACTCCTACCGCTACATCCAGCAGGCGATCGAGTACGAGGCGCGGCGGCAGATCGAGATCCTGGAGGACGGCGGCAAGATCGTCCAGGAGACCCGGCTGTTCGATCCCGGCAAGGGCGAAACCCGCTCGATGCGGTCGAAGGAGGAGGCGCAGGACTATCGCTATTTCCCCGACCCCGACCTGCTGCCGCTGGTGCTCGATCCGGCCTGGGTGAAGGCGATCGCCGAATCGCTGCCCGAGCTGCCCGACGCCAAGAAGGCGCGGCTGCAGAGCCAGTACGGGCTGTCGGCCTATGACGCAGGGGTGCTGATCATCGAGCAGGCGCGCTCGGACTTCTTCGAGGCCGCGGCCAAGGGTCGAGACGCCAAGCTGACGGCCAACTGGGTCACCAACGAACTGGCCGCGAAGCTGACCGGCGCCTCGCTGGAGATCGACGAGAGCCCGCTGAAGCCTGCGCACATCGCCGAACTGGTGGCGCTGATCGAGGAGGGCGTCATCTCCTCGAAGATCGCCAAGGAGGTCTTCGAGCACATGTGGGCCGGCGAGGGCGGGGCGCGGCAGATCGTCGAGGCGCGCGGCCTCAAGCAGATGAGCGACACCGGCGCCCTGGAGGCGATCATCGACCGGCTGATCGCGGCCAATCCTGGCCAGGCCGAGGCCGTGAAGGCCAAGCCGCAGGCGGTGGGCTGGTTCGTCGGCCAGATCATGAAAGAGACCGGCGGCAAGGCCAATCCGGGCACGATCAACCAGATGCTGAAGGCCAAGCTCGGCGTGGATTAGCAGGAGCCCTCCCGACGAGAGTCGGGAGGGCCTGGGCCGTCAGCGTTCGTTGATGATGTCGTAGATCAGGCCGGTGGTGATCGCCGCCAGCATGTAGTCGTTGTCGACCCGATACCAGCGGTAGCCGCGGGGCGGCGGGCGCAGGTGATAGCGGTAATAGTCGTCGACGACATAGGTCCGGTAGGTCGGCGGCAGGTAGGCGCCGCGACGCCAGGCCGAATAACCCGGGCGATAGTAGGGGCTGCCGTAATAGGCCTGGGGCGGAGGGCCGTAGGACCAGCGGTTGTTGTAGTAGTAGCCGTTGTGACGGCTGCGGTCCCAGCCGCGATCGCTGCGATCCCAGCGGTCGCCCCGGCGGTCCCAACGACCATCGCGCCGATGGTCCCCGCGGTCGCCGCGATGGTCCCAGCGATCCTCGTGGCGATCCCAGCGGTCCTGGGCGTTGGCCGGAGCGGCGGTCATGGCCAGCGGCGCGGCGAGGGCGGCGGCCGTGGCGAAGGCGAGAATCAGACGCTTCATGTCGATGTCTCCTTGAACGGGCGTGAACTCATCCTGGCCTGGATGCTGGGCCTTTGCGCCTGAACTGGGCCTGAACGCGTTTGGCAGCTTTGTGGGGTTCCGGGCGATAACCTGGCCTTGTCGCGCGGGGGTTGCGCGCCATCTATCAAGCCGACGATATGACACCATTTGGGAGAACGCGATGGCCGAACCGATCGAAGTCCACTTCTGGCCCACGCCCAACGGCCACAAGATCACCATCGCCCTGGAGGAGATGGGCCTGGCCTACAGGATCGTCCCGGTGAACATCGGCAAGGGCGAGCAGTTCCAGCCCGGTTTCCTGGCCATCAGCCCCAATAACCGCATGCCGGCGATCGTCGATCCGGACGGGCCGGGGGGCAAGCCGATCTCGGTCTTCGAATCCGGCGCCATCCTGCAATACCTCGGCCGCAAGAGCGGGAAGTTCTACGGCGCCGACGAGCGCAACCGGGTCGAGGTGGAGGAATGGCTGTTCTGGCAGATGGCGGGGCTCGGCCCGATGAGCGGCCAGGCGAATCATTTCCGCAACTACGCGCCCACCATCGTCGCCGACCAGCGGCAGGTCGCCTATGGCGTCATTCGCTACACCAACGAGGTTCACCGGCTGTACGGCGTGCTGAACAAGCGGCTGGAGGGCCGCGATTACGTGGCCGGAGACTATTCCATCGCCGACATGGCCATCTGGCCCTGGATATTCGGGCCGCGCGCCGGGGTGGTGACGGCCGGCGAGTTTCCGCACCTGGAAGCCTGGCAAGGCCGAGTCGCGGCGCGCGACGGCGTCGTCCGCGCCCTGGCGGCGGCGGAAGACCTGCGCCGTAACGCCGCGCCCCTGCAAGGTCCCGGCGCGGACGCAGAGGCCGCCCGACGCATATTGTTCAACCAGCGAGCGCGATAAACCCCTTTGTGCGCAGGGGTTTCGCGGCGGAGGCAAGAATAGGCGGCGCCACACGTTCATGAAGACAAGCCGACAACCGGTTTAACCATATGTTCAGCCTGGAGCGACTTTCCTTGTCTCAGGAATGGTCGGATTGGGTCCCAGAAGGGGCGCCGTCCTGCCACAAAGGAGACCAGATCATGCTCGTGAGCATGGACATCGCGAACGCCGAAGGCCCGCCGCTTCCGAAATCCGACGCCAGCGGCGACGAGCTGTTCCGCATGGGACTGCTCTATTCCACCGGGCAGGGCGGCGCGCCGCTCGACTATGTGTCGGCCCACATGCTGTTCAACCTGGCGGCCATGCGCGGATCGCTGGAAGCCAAGATCTACCGCAAGGAACTGAGCCAGGAGATGGCGTCCGAGGACGTCGCCGAGGCCCAGCGCGCCGCGCGGGAATGGCTGGCCACGGGCTGACCGCCCGCCGGCGCCCTGAGGCGGCTCAGTTTGGCTGGGCGCCGAGCGCGTAGCTGAAGCCGAACTGGATCGGCGACAGATCGCGGAAGTATTGCTGGACGAAGACGCCGGCCGAGGCGACTCCGCTTCGCGGCACATAGACGATGTCGAACCGGCGCAGGGGCACCACGTCCACCGCCGGGTTCTTCAAGCCCCTGAGCAGATTGGCGCGGCGCATCATGGCCCGGCCGTCCGCCCCCCGCCGAATGATGACCACCTCGCTGCGATTGGCCGACGTCTTGAAGTCGCCGGCCTGGATCACCGCGCGCAGGGCGTCGCTGTCGCCGGCCATGTCGTAGATGCCGGGATTTCCCACCTCGCCGCCGACGAACACCTTCAAAGGCGCGGCCTTGGCCGTCACATAGACGTCGGGGCGCAGCAACTGGCTGGCGTAGGCTTCGGAGAGCGCCGCCTGCACCTCTTCCGCCGTGCGGTCGGCGGCCATGACCGGCGGGGCCAGCGCCGGCGTGATGCGCCCGTCGGGCTGCACGGTGAGGGTCTTGTTGAGCTCGGGGGCCGAGGGAATCGTCAGTTCGAGTTCGTCGCCGGGATAGAATCGATAGGCCGGCTCGTCGTCCGACCAGCTAGCATAGGGGATGTTCGAGAAAGCCTCGCCGCGTGCGACCCTGGGCGAGGATAGATTCGAGTCGGTGCGATCGCTCGCGCAGCCGGCAAGCGCCAGGCCGAGCAGGACGAACAGGCGGCGGGACGGCGTTTCGATCATGGACCAAAGGTTAATGAGAATGGGTAACGCATCGTTAATCGCGGGCGGCGAGGCTCGCTGTAGAGGCTAGAACGGTCAGATTCCCGATGGCGGCGCTAGGCGCTTCGACTCAAACGTCCGGCAAAACGCCGCCTCGGTCAGACATGGCCGGGCGGCCGGCCTATGTGCTGGCCGACCTGCCGGCGCTGCTTTGGCGCGAGCGGTTCCTGATGGCGGCGGTGTTCGGCGCCATCTTCGTGCTGGGGGTGTTCGCCGCCTTCAGCCTCAAGACCACCTATCCGGCCTATTCGAGCGTGCTGGTCCGCCTGGGCCAGGAGTATGTCTATGAGCCGCGGACGGGCGACGCCGGGCGCGGGGCGGTGCCGGCGGCCGATGCGGTGATCCAGTCGGAACTGGAGATCCTCAACAGCGCCGAGCTCAAGCAGCGGGTGATCGACCGCCTGGGCCTGGCGCGGATCTATCCGAAGCTGGCGCGCAAGTACGCCACCGCCGCGCCGGCCGAGAAACGGCTGATCATGGGCGCGGCGATCCGCGCCATGGAGCACGGCTTCAAGAGCGAGACCGCGCCCGACACCCCGATCATCAAGGTCAGTTTCGAACATGAGGACGCGGCCACGGCGGCCTTGGTTCTCAACACCTTGCTGGAGGAATATCTGATCCACCGGCAGGCCGTGCTGGGCGGGGCCTCCTCGCCGGCGCTGGAGCAGCAGCGATTGGCGTTCGAGCAAAGGCTGGCGCAGGCCGACGACGCCTACGAGCAGTTCCTCAACAGCAACCGGATCGGCGACTTCGTGGCGGAAAAGGCCTCGCTGTCGCAACTGCAGGCGCAGATCGAGCAGCAGAAGTACCAGACCGACGCCCAACTGCAGGAACGCCTGGGCCGCCTCGACAGCCTGCAGCGCCAGTTCGCGCAGATCGCGCCGGAGGTGGGCCTGTTCCGCGACATCAGCAGCGCGCCCTCAGAAAAGCTGGTGGGCCTGAAGGTGCAGCGCGAGGACCTGCTCTCGCGCTACAAGGCCGACGCGCGGCCGGTGCAGGAGCTGAACACCCAGATCGCCCAGCTGGAGGCCGCGATGGCCGCCGGCCGCACCCAGGGCGACGGCGCGCGGCGGCTGGGGGTGAACCCGGTCTACCAGACCCTGCAGACCGAAAAGATCCAGCTGACGGCCGAGGTCGGCGCCTTGCGCCAGTCGCAGGCGGCGCTGGCCCAGCAGCTGAACCAGCTGATGGAGCGGCGGCTGCGCCTGGCCCAGCTGGAGCCGCGCTTCCAGGCCCTCAGCCTCGATCGCGACGTGCTGCAGGCCAATGTCCGCGACTTCACCGTCAAGGAAGAGCAGAGCCGGGCGGCCCAGCAGATGGCGGCGGCCACCAACGACAACATCCGCATCGTCGAACGCGCCCTGGTGCCCAGCAAGGGGCACAGCCTGAAGCGGCTGGTGGCCGCCGCCGCCCTGCTGTTCGCCGGCTTCTCCGCCCTTTGCGCGGGACTGATCCGCATGTTCCTGCGTCCCGGCATTCCGACGCCGCGCTCGGCGGCCCGCACGCTGGACCTGCCGGTGCTGGGCGTCGCGCCGCTGAAGGCCGGCTGATGCGCGGCGAAAGGCCGTGCCGCGCGGGACGGCAAGTTGCGCTAGCCTGAGCGCGAAGCGGCACGACGATTCGAGCGATGGTGGACCTGAACGCTGAGATGGCCGAGCTCTGGGCGTCGCTGAACGCGCCCTCGCAAGGCCGTGGCCGCGTGATCCAGGTGATGGCGGCCCGGCGCGGGGAGGGGACCTCCACCGTCGCGCGCGAACTGGCGCACTTCGCGGCGGGCAGGGGCGCACGGTCGGTCTGGCTGGTGGACGCCGACCTGCTGGCCTCGCCCCAGGCCGCCGCCATAGCCAAACAGGCCCACCGTTACGGCGCGCTCGGCGAGACGGTGTCGGCCAGCCCCGACGGCTCGATGTTCTTCACCGTGCGCCCGCCGGCCAAGGCGCCCGGCGGCGAGGCATGGCCCGACGCCTGGTTCATGGCGGGCCACCGGGTGGGCGCCGCGCGCTGGTGGGTCACGCGCTTCCGGCGCGAGGCGCTGAACGGCCAGCAGAGCGTGCATATCGTGCCCTCGCCGGCCTACTGGGACGCCCTGCGCCAGCGCGCCGACCTGATCATCGTCGACACGCCGTCGCCGGAGCGTTCGCAGGCGGGCCTGACCCTGGCGCGGTTCATGGACCAGACGGTGATGGTGGTGGCCGCCGACGAGGCCGACGTCCGGGCGCCGGTCGAGCTGCGCGACGCGGTGGCGGCGGCCGGCGGTTCGGTCACCGGGGTTTTCCTGAACCGGGCCAGCGTGCACGAGCCGGCCTTCCTGAAGGCGCTGCTGCCGTGACGCCCGCCGCGCTGGGCGAGCGTGCGCCTGGGCGGATGCAGCGGGACGCCGCCAGCCGATCGGCGCTCTGGCGGGCCACGGCGCTCGGCTTCGCGATCTTCCTGCTGGTGGTCTACAGCCAGGCCTGGGTCTTTCCGGTGATGGGGGAAAAGGCCAACGAGGCGGCCGGCGGCCTGGTGCGGGCGCTCTACCTGCCGGCCTATGCGGCCGGGCTGGCGCTGGCCGCCAGCGCGCCGATGGACCTGCTGCGGACGCTGGCGCGGCAACCGTTCCTGATCCTGCTGCTGGCCATCGTGGCGATCTCGATGACCTGGTCCATAGCCCCCGACCAGACCAGCCGCCGGGTCTTCGCCCTCTATTGCACCACGCTCGGCGGGGTGGCGGTGGCCGCGCGCTACCGCTGGTCGGAGGTGGCCGAAGCCATGGCGGGCTGTTTTGCGATCCTGGTGGTGCTGAGCTTCGCCGCAGCGGTGCTGACCCCCGGCATCGGGGTGATGAGCGAACTGTTCCCCGGCGCCTGGCGGGGGCTGTGGGCGGAGAAGAACGCGCTGGGCGGCAACATGGCCATCGCCTTCGTCATCTTCCTGGCGGCGGCGGCGCTGAATCCGACGCGGGCCAGGGTCTGGTGGGGGTTCGCGGCCCTGGCGCTGCTGCTGGTCCTGTTGTCGACCTCGAAGACCTCGCTGGTGGCCCTGATGCTCGGTCTCGGCGGGGTGGTCTTCGTCGCCATCGCGCGCCGTGGGCCGGTGGCCGGCGTGGCCATGGTCTGGCTGGCGGTGCTGGGCGCCGTGCTGCTGGCCGGAGTCGCGGTCTTCGCTTCCGACGCGGTGCTCGGCCTGCTGGGCAAGGACGCCACGCTGACCGGGCGGACCAAGATCTGGGCCGCGGCCATGCGCCAGATCGAACTGCGGCCGTGGACCGGCTACGGCTACGGCGCCGTCTGGGACGAGAAGGGGGCCTGGGGCCCGCTCGCCTGGATCATCAAGGACGCGGGGTTCAAGCCGCAGCACGCGCACAATTCCTGGCTCGAACAGTGGCTGGGGACCGGCGTGTTCGGGCTTGGCGCCTTTGCGCTGCTCTACCTCCAGACCCTGGTCCTGGCCGCCCTGGCGGTGTTCCGCAGCCCCGGCGCCTATCTGGCGATCCCGCTCCTGGCGGTCTACAGCCTGATGAGCCTGACCGAGAGCATCGCAGTGACCTACAACGACCTGCGGTGGGTCCTGTTCGTGATCATCGCCTGCAAGCTGGCGATGCCGGAGGCCGCCGCCCCCTCCGTCTCGGCGCTTCGCGCCGATCCACCTCCCCCAAACCGCGCGTTCCGCGCTGGGGGAGGACCTGCATCCTAGATGCTCCCCCTCTGGGGAGCTGTCGCGAAGCGACTGAGGGGGCTACAGCCCCAGGCGCCTGGCGGCGTCGCGCACGGTCAGGACGTCGAAACCCATGGACAGCGACTGATCCACCAGCCGTTCGAGCGCCTCGGGCATGCAGCCCCACGGTGACGGGATCGACTGGACGTCATGGGTGAAGAGGATCAGCCAGGCCTTGCGGCGCAGGGCCGTGGCCATCCATTGGCGGGCGGTCTCCTCGCCGTGCGGACCCTCGATGCCGACGGCGGGGACCTGGTTGAGGTCGGAACCCTTCTCGATCACCCCGTGATGCAGGGCCCGGACGGTGGCGAAACGCTCGCCCAGCATCTCCTTCACCGGGGCGGAGACGTCGCCGTAGGGGTAGGCGAAGTTGACGACTTCGCCTGCGCCCCAGAGATGCAGGACGGCGGCGTTGCGGTCGATGTCGGCGGCGACGGCGGCGGCCGATTCCTGGCCGCAGTCGAGATGCCCGCTGGTGTGGCAGGCCAGCTCATGACCCGCGCCCAGCAGCCGGCGGTAGTCCACGGGCCCTGCGCAAAGCCCCATGGGCAGCTGGCCGGTGGAGAGGCCGGACGCGACATAATAGGTGCCGCGCAGGCCCCTGGATTCCAGGATGCGGGCGCCGGCCCGCGTCGCGCTCTGGGGGGCGTCGTCGAAGGCGAAGGAGATCATCGGCCGGTCCGGCGCGGTCTCCAGCGGGCGCCGATGGGCGAAACGCACCATCTGGCGGCGCACCTTGCCCTTGATGGAGCGGTCGGGCTGGTAGGCCTCGGCGTAGGGCATCAGACGGTCTCGGCGTAAAGGGCGGCGCGGTACAGGCGCATGGCGAAGGCGCGGCTCGCCAACGGCGGGCCATCGGTAAGGGCGAAAGCTTTCAGAATTGGTCGCCACAGGCTGCGCAGCGGCGCGCGCTTCAGGATCCTGGCGGCGCGGTAGCTGGGGTAGGTCGCCACGACCTGGGGGTGGGCGGCCACGACGCGGGCGAAGTTGGCGGCTGACTGCTCGTACTTGCCGGCGATCACCGGGGCGGTGTCGAGGCCGAGATGGGTGGCGGTGTTGTCGATATGGACGATGGGCCAGCGGCGGGCGACCCGCATGCCCCACTCGACGTCCTCCCAGCCCCAGCCGGCGAAACCTTCGTCGAAGGCCTCGGCGGCGAAGACGTCGCGGCGCACCAGCAGGTTGGAGGTGAAGAGGTTCTTCTCCGGCGCCAGGCGGCGCTCGGCGGCGGGCAGGCAATCGGAATGCAAGGCCATGGCGCGGTGCAGGGCCTGGTCGCGCCGCGGCGGGACCTGGTCAAGGGAGAAGCCGCCGAAGGCCACGGCGGGGTCCTGATCGGCGACCAGCGCCAGCCATTCGGCCAGGAAGCGCGGCGTATCGGGCGCCATGTCGCTGTCGAGGAACAGGAAGCGGTCGGCGCGGGCATGGCGCACCAGGCGGTTGCGGCCTTTCGAGCGGCCTTCGTTGCGGGCCAGGCGCACGAAGCGGGCCGGCAGGCGCATGGCCCTGGTCGCCTGGGCGACGCGGGCGGCGAGCGCCTCGTCGCCGGAACCGTCGTCGAGGACGACGATCTCGGCCGGGACGGTTTCGCGGTCGAGGGCGGCGAGCAGGGGGGAGGGATCGTCGCCCTTGAAGGGGATCAGGACCGACAGGCTGCAGCCCGCCTTGGCCCAGGCGGCGTTGTCGATGACGGTCTCGTCGGCCTTGGTCATGCTGTGGCCCTCGCCCGCAGCGCGCCGAGCGCCGATCGGCCGCGGCTCCGCAAGCCTCCGGCGTTGAGCAGGTAGACGACCATGCCATAGACCACGGCGCCGACGCCGGCCTTCAGCGCCAGTTCGGCGAGGCCGCCGAGCGCGGGGAGGCTGACGACGGCCAAGGCCATAAGCGCTGCGCCCAGCGCGGCCTGGCCGAGCGCGATCCACGGGATCGGCAGCGGCAGGACACGGCGGCCCAGCCCGCAGGCGGCCACGGCGCCCAGGCCGTAGCTGGCGAGCGTCGCGACCAGGGCGCCGGTGAGGCCCAGGCGGGGGATCAGGATCAGGTTGAGGGCGACATTGGCCACGGCCGGGATCGCCATGGCGATCAGCAGCAGGCGGGTACGGCGGGCCAGCGTGAAGGCCTGTGCGAAATAGTAGGTGGTGAGCCCTGCGAAGACGCCGCTGGCGGCGATCCACGGGGTGACCTGGGCCGCGCCGTCGCGCAGGGCCTCGCCGACCATGATGTCGGCCAGCGGGCGTGCGGTCAGCGCCAGGCCCACGGCGGCGGGCAGGGTGACCAGCACGATCAGGCTCGCCTGCTCGTGGGCGGCCTTGCGCAGGGCGTCCTGGCCGCCGCGCTCCAGGGCCATGATCAGGGCCGGGCCGCCGGCGGCGCCCAGCCAGATGAAGAGGACGTCGAGGGTGCGGTTCGAAAGGCTGTAGCCGGCGTGGTAGGCGCCGACCGCCGACTCGTCGAGGAAGGCCGCGATCAGGAACCGGTCGGTGGTGGACAGCACCAGGGCCAGGATCAGCGACAGCGCCACCGGTACGCCGTAGGCGGCGTGGGCCTTGCTGCGCTCACGATCGAACCTGCCGCCCTTGGCGCCGCGCAGTTCGGCGGGCAGCACGAAGGCCAGGCAGACGGCCGTCGCCGCGCCCGCGCCCATCAGCGGCGCCGCGCCGCCGAGCCCCGCGAAGGCCAGGCCCGCGCCAACCGCGAACCCGCCCAGCGTCAGGCCGATGTCCAGCAGGGCCGCGGAAGCCACCTCGCCCGCCGCGCGCCGGCGTTCCTGCACCAGCTTGGCCAGGGTGCGCGGCAGGATGCAGGCGAGCCCGGCCAGCACGGCCAGCTTGACGCCCGCCGCCATCGGCCAGAGCGCGACAGCCAGGCCCGCGAACGGCAGCAGGACGATGAGCGCCAGCCAGGTGCGATAGACGGTGGCCAGGTGATGGGGGGCGGCGGCCTTTTCGGCCTCGACCGCCCAGAAGCGGGCCATGGCCGCCTCGTTCCAGGTGAAGAGCGCGGTGTGGGCCAGGGCCATGACGGAAAAGCCCAGCGCATAGGCGCCGTACTGTTCGGGGCTGAGAAGGCGCGTGAAGGTGACGATGGTCGCCAGGCCCACCAGGCCTTGGACCACATTCACCGGCAGATAGCCGACCACTCCGCGCCAGAACATCTCGAGCCTTTTCCCTTGCCTGGGCAAGATGACTCAGAGCGGTTTCGAAGTGATAAAGCCCGCTGCTAGCGGACGGCTTTTCGATCGCCGGCCAGGCAGGGCAGGGTCATGGCGATGATGTAGAGATCGAGCCAGAAGGACTGGCGCTCGATATATTCCACATCCAGCGCGACGCGGCGGCGCACGGCCTCCGGCGTGTCCACCGGCCCGCGCGAGCCGTTGATGGCCGCCCAGCCGGTGACGCCGGGCTTCATGCGATGGCGGTGGGCGTATTCGGCCACCAGCCGCGCCGATTCCACGTCGCCGGTGCGCATGCCCACCGCGTGGGGACGGGGGCCGACGAGGGACATCTCCCCCTTCAGGACGTTGAGGATCTGCGGCAGTTCGTCGAGGCTGGTGCGCCGGATGAAGCGGCCGACGCGGGTGACGCGGTCGTCGTTGGCGCTGACCTGCCGCACCGCCCGGGCGTCGGCCGCCTCGACGCGCATGGAGCGGAATTTCCAGACCACGATCTCTTCGTTGTTGAACCCGTGCCGGCGCTGGCGGAACAGCATCGGGCCGGGGCTGTCCAGCCGCACGGCGAGGGCGATCGCCGCCATCACGGGGGCCGCGACAACCAGCGCCAGGGCGCCGACCACCAGGTCCTGGGCGCGCTTGAGCGCCGCGCGGGCCTGGTCGGTGGGCGGTCCGGAGATGTGCTCCAGCGGCACGTCGGCGAGACGGGAGATGGCGGCGTCCTCGTAGCCGGCGTCCTCGCCGTCCAGCAGCAGGACGATCTCGTTGGGCAGGACCCGCAGGCGTTCGATCACCTCGCGGACGCGGGCGCGGGCCTTGGACGGCACGGTGATCACGATGCGGTCGACGTAGGGCATGATCCGGTGGTCGACGAGGGCGGCGGTGTCGCCCAGCACGGGCACGCCCTGCAGGTCCGGCGGCGCGCGGCCCAGGCGATCCTCGAAGACGCCCAGGACATTGGCGTCACGGCTGAGCAGGGCCGCGGCGATCAGGCGGTGGGCCGCGCCGGTGGCGCCGACCACGACGATATTGGGCGTCAGCCGGCCGTTGGCCCGGCCGCGCCGGATGCTGAACCACCAAAGCGCGTGGAGCGCGCACAGGGTCGCCAGGCTGACGGCGGCCCAGACCGCGAGGCTGCCGATCGGCGAGGCCAGGCCCATCAGCGGGCCGGCGATCAGCGACAGGCCGAGGGCGGCGCCTGCGAAGGCGGCGACCACCCGGCCGAGGTGCGCGGCGAGGGTCTCGCGGCGCTTGAAGCCATAGGCCTTGGCCAGGGAGAGGCCGGCGAGCAGGAACAACGGCCCGGCGACGAACATGGTCCAGTGGGCGTGGTCCCCGGCGACCCGGTAGGCGGCGGCCGCGGCGGCGCAGCAGCCGGCCACGTCGACGGCCTGGAACGCGAGGGAGACGGTGCGCCCCTGCAGGCGGACGCGGGCGGGGGTCAACTGGCCGGGGCGCAGCGGGCCGCGCCGGTCCGTCGCCTTGCGGGACGGCGCGCCGGTCGCATGCTCCGTCGTTTCCGGAGCCTGCGTCTCGCGCAACAGATTGACCGACGACATGGGAATGGACGCGTTCCGAAAGCCTGAAGGCCGCCAGTTTGACGGCCTCGTCTGACCTCTCGGTTAACGCGGGCGATCAGGCCCCGAGGTCGAGGCTGCTGACCGTGACGCCGCCGGGGGCGACCTTGACGCCGAGAAAGCGCATTTCGCCGTCGGCGAAGCTGATTTCCTCCAGGCCGATGGCCGGGTCGCGCTTGAGTTCGGATTCGTCGCGCAGGGTCAGGCGCAAGGTCATCTGCGCCTTGGCGATTCCGTCGAGCTCGGCCTGGGCGATGGCGGCCCGGAAATCCTTCGGCCTCATGGCGGGCGGGGTGCGTTTGGTGGTCATGGGGGCGCCTTTCAGCCGGAGTCAGCTGTCGACCCGGACGCGAACAGTACACCTTTCCGTCATAATCGCGAAGCCGATCGCCCTCATCTCGCCCGGCGCGCTCAATTTAGCGCTGCGCCGTTGCCGGACCGCCAACCTTTCGGCTAAGGAGGGCGTCCCCGATGGACATCCTCCCCGGACGCTTTGCGGCGCCCTTGGAGAATGATCAGCCGGGGCCGGGAGGAAACCCGTTCAAAAACAACGTGGTGACGTGGCCGAGTGGCTGAAGGCGACGGTTTGCTAAACCGTTGTACGGTGTAAAGCCGTACCGAGGGTTCGAATCCCTCCGTCACCGCCAATACCCTGTTCGCCTTGGCGGTTGCTGCACCTCTCGAGAGGCGCCTGCGCGTCGCTGTGGCCGAGGCGCCGGGCGATGTTGGCCGGATCGACGCGGAACCCGAATTCCGTCTGCGGCTGCGAATCATCTGCGAATGAACGTTGGCGCGCGAACGATGTTGCGCCGCGGTGTCAAGCTTGCGATGCCTTCTCGGTACGGGCCAGGATCGCGGGATGAGCACCGAGAGCGCGACGATCAGTGAGCGGGCCGGACGGCGGTCGGCCGGCTATCGGCCGGACGTCGACGGGTTGCGGGCGGTGGCCGTGCTGTCGGTTTTCGCTTTCCACCTGGGTGTGACCCAGGCGCCCGGAGGCTACCTCGGCGTCGACGTGTTCTTCGTCATCTCCGGCTACCTGATCTGCGGCCTGATCAGCCACCAGATCGACGAGGGCCGCTTCAGCCTTTCGGGCTTCTACGTCCGCCGGATACGGCGGCTGTTTCCCGCGCTCGGCGTCGTCCTGCTGGCGACGACCATCGCCGCCGGGGTCATCCTGTTCCCGTGGAGCTTCAAGGAGTTCGGGCAATCCTTGCTGGCGGCGACGCTTTCGTCGTCGAACTTCTATTTCGGCCTGAACTCCGGCTATTTCCAGGACCAGTCGTCGGTGCGCCCCCTGCTGCACACCTGGTCGCTGGCGGTGGAAGAGCAGTTCTATCTGGTCTTCCCGATGGCGTTCGTCGCGCTGTGCAAGCTGCGCCGCCCGCTGATGCTCTCGGTCATGGTCGGCCTGGCGCTGCTGTCGTTCGCGCTCAGCACCTTCATCGCGACGAAGGACCCGACGGCGACCTTCTATCCGCCCTACACGCGGGCCTGGGAATTGCTGCTGGGCGCATTGCTGGCCCTGGGCGTCGTTCGCCTGCCGCGCATCCGGGGAATCGACCAGGTCGCCGGCCTGCTGGGCCTGGGCATGATCGCCTGGTCGGTGTTGCGGGGCGACGAGGCGGCGGGCTTTCCCGGCCTTCCGGCGCTGCCGGCCTGCCTGGGCGCGGCGCTGATCATCGCCGCCGGCGAGCGGGGCCGGGGCGTCGCCACGCGCCTGCTGTCGTTGCGGCCGGTCGTCCTGGTGGGCCTGATGTCCTATTCGCTCTACCTGTGGCACTGGCCGGTGATCGTGCTCTATCGCGAGGCGGTGGGCGTGGCCAACCTGTCGAAGGTGGAGGAGGCCGCCATCCTGGCGGCGTCGCTGGCCCTGGCCTTCATGAGCTGGAAGTTCGTCGAGCAGCCCGCCCGCCGCGGCCCGAGCCCGCCGCGCCGCGTTTTCCAGTATGCGGCGGCCGGCGCCGGGATGATCGCGGCGACGGCGATCGGCATCGTGGTTTCCAACGGTCTTCCCGAGCGTTTCAGCCCGCAGATCGTCAAGATGTCGTCCTATGCCGCCTTCGAGCCGCGCCGCCCCTTCCGCGAGGGCGCCTGCTTCGTCACCTCGAAGGCCGAGTTCGCCACCTTCGATCCCGGCCTATGCCTTCACACCGACGCCGCCAAACGCAACGTCCTGCTGATGGGCGACAGCCACGCGGCGCATTTCTGGCAGGCGCTCTCCACGACCTCGGCCGACGTCAATATGATGCAGGCCACGGTCTCGGGCTGCACGCCCACGGTGGACCTGCCGGCCTGGGTCCCGCCGCGGTGCCGCAAGCTGCTCGGCTATATCTATGGCCAGTACCTGCCCAGCCACCACGTCGACCAACTGGTGCTGTCGGCGGAATGGACCCTGAACGACCTGCCCAGGCTGGAACGGACGATCACCTGGGCGCAGGCCCATCACGTGCCGCTGGTGCTGATCGGCCCCTCCATGGAGTACGAGCAACGGTTGCCCCTGCTGCTGGCGCGCTCGATGCAGTCGAAAGACCAAGGCATCGCACGGCGAAACCAGCTGCCGGACACCGGCAAGATCGACGACGCCCTGGCGAGGATGGCGGCGGCGCGGGGCGTGCCCTACGCCTCGGTCTACCGGGAGGTCTGTCCGGCCGGTCAATGCCGGGACACCGTGGACGGCAAGACGCCGATGCTGTTCGACCGCGACCACTTCACGCCCGCCGCGGCGCGATGGGTGGTGACGGCGCTGCGGCGCGACGGCGCGCTGCAGCTCTGAGCCCGCCGTACTAGGCCCGCGCCCGGCCGTGGGTTTCCAGCGCCATGACGTCGCTGGGGTCTTCGGCGTCCATGATCTTCAGCAGCCTGGACCTGGCGCGGCTCGTCCTGCTCTTGATGGTGCCGACGGCGCAGCCGCAGATTTCGGCGGCTTCCTCGTAGCTCAGACCGGCGGCGCCCACGAGGATCAGCGCCTCGCGGTGCTCGTCAGGAAGGCGGGAGAGAGCGACCCGCAGGGCGCCCATGGCCACGCTCCAATCCTGGGTGGCGGGGGCGTTCAGCTTGCCGGCGTATTCCCCGTCCTGGTCGCGCACCTCGCGGCGGCGGCGCATGAGGCTGGTGTAGTAGGTGTTGCGAAGGATCGTGAAGAGCCAGGCGCGCAGGTTGCTGCCCGCCTCGAACTTGTCGCGGTGGGTCCAGGCCTTGATCAGGGTGTCCTGCACCAGGTCGTCGGCGTCGGAGCTGTTGCGGCTGAGCGACCAGGCGAAGGCCCGAAGGGTCGGGATCATCCCGACGACCTCGTCGCGCCATTCGTCCGATGCGGTCATGATGTCTGTTCCGGACGTCGCAAGGGTCAGCCGACGTTCTGTCGGCCCTGCAACGCGCCCCCGGGCGCATCTGTTCCGCGCCTTGTGCGCGGCGCGAAAAGTCGTCACCTCTGCGGAACGGTCGTCGGCCGGGGGCGCTTCACACAACGCGGGCGGGGCGCGTCGCGGCGCGGGTCACGCACAGGCCTTGGCGACAGGGGAGCAGATCATGGCGGCGTCGAACGATGCGAACGGCGTGGCGGCCAGGGCGCCTGACCAGGCGAGGGACGACCTGTGCAAACGTTACCTGGCGGTCCGGCGCGCCACCGCGGCGCTGACCAAGGACCTGACGGCCGAAGACCAGCTGGCCCAATCGATGGCCGACGCCAGTCCGGCCAAGTGGCACCTGGCGCACACCACCTGGTTCTTCGAGACGTTCCTGCTGACGCCGCACCTCAAGGGCTACGCGGTGTTCGACGCCCGCTACGGGTTTCTGTTCAATTCCTATTACGAGGCGTTGGGGCCGCGGCAGCCCAGGCCGCATCGCGGCCTGCTGACCCGGCCGTCGCTGGACGAGGTCATGGCCTATCGCGCGCATGTCGACGCGGCCATGCCGCGGCTGCTGGACAGCGATATCGACGAGGACCTGACCGCGCTGCTCGAACTCGGCCTGGCCCATGAGGAGCAGCACCAGGAACTGATCCTGATGGATATCCTGCACCTTTTCGCCCAGTCGCCCTTGGCCCCGGCCTACGCCGCGGCGGCGCCCCGCCGGCTCGCCGGCGAGCCGGAGCGGATGGAGTACGTCGACGTCGCCGGCGGACTGGTGGAGATCGGCCACGATGGGCCCGGCTTCGCCTTCGACAACGAGGGACCGCGCCACCGGGTCTTCCTGGAGCCCTATCGCCTGGCGGAGCGATTGGCGACCAATGGCGACTGGCTGGCGTTCATGGCCGACGACGGCTATCGCCGACCGGAATTCTGGCTGTCCGACGGCTACGCGCGCGCCCAGGCCGAGGGCTGGCAGGCGCCGCTCTACTGGCGCCGGACGGAGGAGGGCTGGTGGACCATGACCCTCTATGGCCTGCGCCCTGTCGATCCGGCCGCCGCCGTGGTCCACGTCAGCTTCTATGAAGCCGAAGCCTTTGCGACCTGGGCCGGCGCGCGCCTGCCGACGGAAGCCGAATGGGAGCATGCCGCCGAGCGGTTGCCGGTGCGCGGCAACTTCCTGGGCTGGGGCAGCCTGGAGCCCGTGGGCGCCCACCGCGGCCAGGGGCTGCGCCAGATGTACGGCGATGTCTGGGAATGGACCCGCAGCGCCTATGAGCCCTATCCGGGCTTCCGGCCGGCGCCGGGGGCGGTCGGCGAATACAACGGCAAGTTCATGTCGGGCCAGTACGTGCTGCGCGGGGGCGCCTGTGTGACGCCGGACGGCCATGTGCGCCCGACCTACCGGAATTTCTTCCAGCCGCATCAACGCTGGATGTTCGCCGGGCTGCGGCTGGCCCAGGACGCCGACCGCAAGATCGCGCCCGCGCCGCGCGGACCCCGCCGCACCTTCGCCCGCGATGTGGTCGAGGGCCTCTCGCGGTCACAGAAGCAGATCCCGCCGAAATATTTCTACGACGCCGAGGGCTCGCGGCTGTTCGAGGCGATCTGCGAGCTGCCGGAATACTATCCGACCCGCACGGAGATCGCCCTGCTGGGCGAGGCGGTCGCCGAGATCGCCGCCGCCATCCCGGCCGACGCCGCCCTGGTGGAGTTCGGCAGCGGCGCCAGCGTCAAGACCCGCCTGCTGCTGGACGCCGCGCCCCAGGTCGGGCTCTACGTGCCCATCGACATCAGCGCCACGGCCCTGGACGAGGCGGCGACCGCGATAAGGACCCGGTATCCCGGCCTGGCGGTCGCGCCGCTGGTGGAGGATTTCACCGCCGCCATCGATCTGCCGGCCGCCGCGGCCGGACGGTCCCATGTGGGCTTCTTCCCGGGATCGACCATCGGCAATTTCACGCCGCCCGAAGCCGTCGAGGTGCTGGCCGGGGCGCGAAGGCTGCTCGGCGCCGGCTCGACGTTCCTGGTGGGCATCGATCTGGTGAAGCCGGAACCGACGCTGCTGGCCGCCTACGATGACGCCCAGGGGGTGACCGCCGCCTTCAACCTCAATCTGCTGACGCGCATAAACCGGGAGTTGGACGGAGACCTCGACGTCGGGGCCTTCGCGCACCGGGCGGTCTGGAATCCGCTGGAAAGCCGGATCGAGATGCACCTGGAAAGCCTGCGCGACCAGGAGGCGACGGTCGCCGGGCGGCGCTTCGCCTTCCGCAGGGGCGAAACGATCCATACTGAGAATTCGTACAAGTTCAGCGTCGAAGGCTTCGCCGCCCTGGCCGCCCAGGCCGGCTGGCGGTTGGAGCAGCGCTGGGTGAACGCCGACCAGCCCTTCGCCATCGTCCGGCTGGCGGCGGCCTGACGCCGCGACGCCGTGGCGGCGGACGCGCGCTCACCACCCCCGGACGGGCCGGGAGTGGCGATCGAATGTCAGTGACGTGCTGAAATCGGGCGGGTGGAAGTCAGGTCGTAGGTTCCACGCCGCGGGTGCGACCGCCGCCCCGGGATGATTCCCCGCCCTTGCGTCCGGCCGAGGCGGCGAGGTCGCGGTCCTTGGCGAAGCTGCGTTTCTCGCCCGGCACGCTGGCGCCGCCCTTGCGGGCGATCTCGCGGCGGCGTTCGGGATTCATGGCGGCGAAGCCTCGGCGAGCGCGGGGCTTTGAGTTGGAATCCAGGTTCATGTGGTGCTCCTATCAAGCGACTACGGGGGAGGTCGCAGAGCAAACCAACGAACTGTGGCGGAGGTTGCGCGAAAAAGCGCGAGAATGCGTTTTGTTACTCGCGCCGCAGGGCTTCGATCGGATCGAGGCGGGCCGCGCGCCATGAGGGGTAAGCCCCGAAAACCAGGCCCACGAGCATCGAAAAGCCCAACGAGAGCGGCCCCGCCCAGGGCGGAACCGCGGCGGGCCAGGAACCCAGCTTCGCCACGCCGATCGCGCCCAGCACGCCCAGGATCAGCCCGATCAAACCGCCCACCAGGGAAAGGGCCACGGATTCCAGCGCGAACTGGATGAGGATGTCCGACCGGCGCGCGCCCACAGCCATCCGCAGGCCGATCTCGCGGGTGCGCTCGGTGACGGCCACCAGCATGATGTTCATGATCCCGACGCCGCCCACCAGCAGGGAGACCGCGGCCACCGCCGCCAGCAGGATGGTGAAGGTGGCGATGGCGGCCTGAGACGCCTGGAGGATCGAGGCCATGTTCTGCGTCTGGAAGTCGTCGTCGTCGCCAGGCTTGATGCGATGGCGTTCGCGGATCAGGACGCCGACGTCTTCCTGCACCCGGTCGAGGTCGTCCTCGGAACCCGCCTTCACATAGATCTGCTGGACCACGTCGCCGCGGAAGCGCCGGCCGGTGATGCGCGAGCGCACGGCCGCCAGCGGGGCGATGACCACGTCGTCCTGGTCCTGGCCGAAGGCGGACTGGCCCTTGGAGCCCAGGACCCCCACCACCTCGAACGGCACGCTGCGGACCCGGACCCGTTGGCCGACGGGATCGGCGTCGCCCCAGAGCTGCCGGGCCACGGTCCTGCCGATGACGGCCACCTTGCGGCCCTGCCGCGCCTCGCGGTCGTCGAACATCCGGCCGGCGTCCACGGTGAGGTCGCGGGCGATCAGGTAGTCGGGCGTGACGCCCTCGACCCGGGTGCTCCAGTTGGCGCCCTCGGCGATCAGCTGCGCCTGGCCGCGGACCTGCGGGGCGACGGCGGCGACGCCGTCCACCTGCCTGGCGATGGCCTCGGCGTCGCCGTCGGTCAGGGTGACGCCTGCGCCGGCGCCCTGGGACACGAAGCCGCCGCCGCGCTGGAAGTTGGGCGTGACGATGATGAGGTTCGACCCGAGGCTGGAGATCGAGGCGGTGACGCGCTGCTGGGCCCCCAGGCCGATGGAGGTCATGATCACCACGGCCGCCACCCCGATCACCACGCCGAGCGAGGTCAGCACGCTGCGCATGGGGTGGGCGACGATGGCGCTGGAGGCGAAGCGGACGAGTTCCACGAACCTCATGCCGGCGCGCTCCGTTCGTCCTCGATGATCCTGCCGTCGCGGAACGACACGCGGCGATCGGCCTGGGCTGCGACCTCCTGGTCGTGGGTGACGATCACCAGCGTCAGGCCATCGGCGTTCAGCTGGCGGAAGAGGGCCAGGACCTCCTGGCCTGTGTGGGTGTCCAGCGCCCCGGTGGGCTCGTCGGCCAGCAGCAGGTCGGGGCTGTTGGCGAGCGCCCGGGCGATGGCGACGCGCTGTTGCTGGCCGCCGGAAAGCTGGGTCGGTCGATGGCCCGTGCGGGACGCCAGCCCGACGCGGTCCAGCAGGCCGGCCGCGCGCTCGCGGCGCTCGGCGGGCGCGACCCCGGCGTAGACCATGGGCAGCTCGACGTTCTGCAGGGCGCTCAGGCGCGGCAGCAGCTGGAAGGACTGGAAGACGAAGCCGATCCGCCGGCCCCGGAAGGCGGCCAACCCGTCGTCGTCGAAGGCGCCGACGTCCTCGCCCTCGAAGCGGTAGGTCCCCGACGTCGGCCGGTCCAGGCCGCCCAGGATGTTCCTCAGCGACGACTTGCCCGAGCCGGACGGCCCGATCACCGCCAGATGCTCGCCGCGCGCAATGCTCAGGCTGACGCCGTCCAGGGCGGCGACCTGCTCGTCGCCCATGATGTAGACCTTCCGCAGGTTCTGGAACTGGATCATCGGCGCCTCAGCCGCCGCGTTGGCGCTGGCCGCCGCCCTGGCCGGGACCGCCGAAAGCGTTGGCGGGCTTCACCTTGGCCTTGGGGCCGCCGCCGGTGATCACCTGGTCGCCGGCCTTGAGCGGGCCCGTCACCTCGGTGAAGCTGCCATCGGTGACGCCGCTGCGCACGGCCACGGCGACGGGCTTGTCGTCGCGCAGCACATAGACCACGCCCGGGTTCATGCCGCCGCCGCGCCGCCCTCCGCCGACGGCTGTGAACGCCGCTTTCAGCGCCGCCAGCCTGGCCTTCTGCGCCGGTTTCAGGGTGGGTTCGAGCTTGGCGAGCGCCGCCTCGACCGCCTTGCGGCGGGCCTCGCCCATGGCCTTGCGGTCGCCCGCCCCGGCCGCGCGCGCCGCCGACATCTGGGCGCGCATCTCGGTCTGGGCGTCTTCCCAGATCTTGGCCTGCTTGGAATCGAGGTCCAGTTGGCCGGCCAGATTCATCATCGCGCCGCGACCGCCGCCTTGCGGGCGATTGCCGCCGGGAGGACCGCCCATGCCGGGCGGCCCGCCGCCCGAGGCGCGCGCCGCTGCGGCTGCGGCTGCGGTCGCTGAGGCTTCCGGCGACCAGCGCAGGGCCGCGGCCGGGACCTTCAGCACGTTGTTATGGGTCTCCAGGATGATGTCGGCGTTGGCCGTCATCCCTGGCAGCAGCTTGCCCTGCGGATTGTCGGCTTCGGCCATCACCACATAGGCCACGACGTTCTGGTCGGTGACCGGCTGCTTGCGGACCTGGGTGACGACGCCGCGGAAGTCTTCGTCGGGGAAGGCGTCGACGGTGAACTTCACCGTCTGTCCCTCCCGAAGTTGGCCGATGTCGGCCTCGTCGACGGAGATTTTCACCTGCACCTTGGAAAGGTCCTGGGCGATGCGGAACAGCACCGGCGCCTGCAGGCTGGCGGCCACCGTCTGACCCGGTTCGATCTGCCGATCCACCACCACGCCGTCGATCGGCGAGACGATGGTGGTGCGGCCAAGGTCGACGCGCTGGCTGCGCAGGGAGGCCTGGCTCTGGTTGACGCGGGCGCGGGCGGCTTCCACGGCGGCCGAGGCGGTGCGGAAGGTCGCCTTGGTCTGGTCGAGGACGGAGGGGGAATAGAAGCCCTGGTCCACCAGCGTCTTCTTGCGGTCGTAGTCGGCCTGGGCGTTGGCGAGCGTCGCCTGGGCCTGGCGCACGGCGGCCTCGCCGGCCGCCACGTCGGCCTGGCCGGAGGCCACGCGGGTGACATAGGTCTGGGGATCGAGGGTGGCCAGCACCTGGCCGGCATGGACCTCGTCGTTGAAGTCCACCAGCACCCGCAGGATCTGGCCCGAGATCTGCGAGCCGACCTCGACGGTGACCAGGGCCTCCAGCGTGCCCGACGCCGACACGGCCTTGGTGATGGAGCCGCTGGCGACGGCGGCGGTGCGATAGGGGTCCTTGACGGTCTTGGGCCGCATCTGCCAGGCGACCAGGGCGAGCGCCGCAAGGCCGATCACCACGAAAAGCGCGATCAGCCGCCGGGAGGGGCCGCGTTTGCGCCGGGCGGTCGTGGACGGGCTCGGGCTCATTCGCGGTCCGGTCTCCAATAGGCGTTGCGGGCCGACCTTAGAGCGCCAAGCTGAACCAAGGCTGACTCCGGGCGGGTTCGGCCTTTCGACAGCCAAGCTTATTGATCAGATGGGGGCCGCCGGGTGATTGCAACCGCATAACGGTCGGTCGCTCGCCAGGCGGGCCCGGCGTCAGACCGGAAGGTGGACGCGCACGGTCAGCCCGCCCAGGACCCGGTTGTCGAGGTCGACATCGCCGCCGTGGCCGCGCGCGATCGATCGTGCGACCGCAAGTCCCAGGCCGATGCCGCCGGTCTGTCGACTGCGGGAGGGTTCGCGGCGATAGAACGGCTCGAAGACCCGCTCGGCGTCGCAGGCAGGGATGCCGGGGCCGGCGTCCGCGATCTCGACGATCGCGTCGGGGCCCTCGCGGAATACGCGCGCCCGGGCCTGGCCGCCGAACTTCACCGCGTTGTCGAGAAGGTTGGCGAAGAGGCGGCGCAAGGCCAGGGGATCGCCTTCGATCACCACCTTGTCGCCGGTGGCGACCTCGGTGTCGGCGCCGGTCTCGGCCATCTCGTCGCAGAGGCTTTCCAGCAGCGAGGAAAGCTCGAGCGGGGTCCGCTCTCCCGGCCGGCTGGCGTCGCGGACGAACGCGAGCGCCGCGGCGATCATCTCTTCCATCTGGTCGATGTCCGCGGCCATCTTGGCCCGCTGGTCCTCCGGGACGTTCTCGATCCGAAACCTCAGGCGCGTGAGCGGCGTGCGCAGGTCGTGAGCGATGGCGCCCACCATGGCGGTGCGGTCCTCCACGTATCGGCGCAGGCGCTCCTGCATGTCGTTGAAGGCCTGGGTGGCGACGCCGATCTCCGCCGACCCATCCAGCGACAGCGGCGGCGCGCGGGGATCGCGGCCGAGGCGCTCGGCGGCCTGGGCGAAGCGGCGGATCGGCGCCGAGAGCCTGCGCGCGAAAAGATAGGCCAGCGGTGCGACGGCCAGCGCCGACAGCACGAACCAGAGCGCCATCCGTTCTTGCCAGGGGTCGAGCCAGGCGCCGTGCTGGGGCCGCACCTCGGTCCAGCCGCCATCGGCGCTCTTGACGCCGATCGCGAAGGGGACGGCGAAGAACAGCTCGTTCGGCGCGCCCGCCCGGTTCATCCGCTCGCGCATGACGCGGAACGCCCGGCGATCGGTGAACGGGCTGTTGTAGTGGGCGGCGAGCGCGATGTGGTCCTGCGGCACATTCAGCTGCTGGGCCAGGCGGGCGCGCAGGGTGGGCACGAAGCGGCCCTGCATGGGCGGGCCGGGCGGCGTCGCGCTGTGGATCTTCACCAGCGGCCGGCGCTCGCCGAAGGCGGGCGGGCGACCCTCAAATGTCAGAGCCACCTCGTGGATGCGATAGAAGTCCGGCACCGGCGCGGGCAGGCTGAACACGAGCAGGAGGTTCAGCAGATAGGTCGCCGCCAGGCTGACGGCGATCAGCCCGAAGACCTGGGCGAACAGCGAGGCGGTAGGGCGCGCGGCGCGCGGCAGCCTCACAGGCGCCGGACCTTGACGGTGAACATGTAGCCTTCGTTGCGGACGGTCCGGATCAGGTCCTGGCCGCCGCCGTCGTCCAGCTTGCGGCGCAGGCGGCTGATCTGGACGTCGATGGCGCGGTCGAAGGCCTCGGAATCGGGGCCGCGCGCGAACTCCAGCAACTGGTCACGCGTCAGCACGCGCTGCGGCCGTTCGACGAAGGCGCGCAACAGGGAGAACTCTCCCGACGACAGGTTCACCACCACGCCCTGGGG
>Ga0307513_10000163_pt1 | contig 95775 bp, 93 predicted proteins | sample 15_EM_MG_FD_202174 | JGI IMG/M metagenome (GOLD analysis project Ga0307513, IMG submission 202174) | Populus trichocarpa ectomycorrhiza microbial communities from riparian zone in the Pacific Northwest, United States - 15_EM | ecosystem: Host-associated > Plants > Roots > Unclassified | place...
CTGAATCATGCCCGAAAATCCGGTTTCCGGCTCACGGTGAGCCGCAAACCGACCCCCCATAGAGGGCAGGTGACCCGGGTGAGCCGCAACCCGCCACCACCCACCCACGCAAGGAGCACCAGCCATGTCCGCCATCACCGAACAGCCCACCCTGTTCGACCTCGCCGAACCCCAGACCGCCACCACCGCTCCCGCCGCACAGCCGCCGATGCCTGGCACGACCACTTGGCGGCTCATCACCCGTCGCGTCGACTGCGTGGACTGCTGGCACCAGCAAGCCGCCGACCACGCTGCCGGACGGCTCCCGGCGCGCCGCGAGGCCGCCCGCGTCCAGATGACCACCGGGACCGACACGGCCGAGCTGTGCGAACGCCACGCCATCCGCCGGGGCTGGCCCGGCCGTGCCCACAAGAACCGCCGCTGAGACCGCCGATCCGGGGCCGCCGCGCGGCGGCCCCAGCCCTGAAGGGAGGCCATGAAGTGACGACCCAGACTAAGGACCCGCAAGCTGCGCTGAGGACGTTCGTGGGCTCATCAGCGTTCCCTGAATGGAAGGCGCGCGTTGAAGGGGTCGGCGGGTGCGCGCGCCCGATCAAGCTCAACAAGCGAGTCACCACTGAGTCTCAGCTTCCGCATACCCGCTTCCTCCGCGTAACCGATGTGCTTGAGGATCAAACGATCTGGGTCCGGTGCGGGACTCGCCGCGCCTCCGCGTGCCCGGCCTGCTCGGCCCGATACGAGGCCGACGCGTACCACCTTGTTCGAGCAGGGCTCTCCGGCGACGAGTCCAAGGGCGTCCCGCTCGCCGTGGCGACCCGGCCTACCGCCTTCGTGACACTCACTGCGCCCTCATTCGGGCCGGTCCACAACCGGCCGGGGAAGCGCCCTTGTGCTTGCCGGGCGTGGCACCGAGAGGAAGACCCCCGACTCGGCACACCGATCAACCCGGCCGCCTACGACTACGAGGCCGCCGTGCTCTGGAACAACCAGGCCGGAGCCCTGTGGGCCGACTTCACTCGCCGCCTTCGCCGCGCCCTGGCCCATGCCGGCGGATTGACCGTCCGCGAGGCCGCCGAGGTCGTCTGCCTGTCCTATGCCAAGGTCGCCGAGTACCAGAAGCGCGGACAGGTCCACTTCCACGCGGCCGTCCGCCTTGACGGGCACGGCGGGTGTGGTGCCGAGCCGCCCGCCTGGGCCACCGCCGAAGTCCTCGGCGACGCCGTCCGCGCCGCCGCCGCCGGGACCGAGGTCGACACTGAGCGCGCCGACCGAAGCCCGCTCACGCTCCGCTGGGGAACCCAGCTCGACATTCAGGCCATCGACACCGGGTCTGTTGACGGCTCTGCCTGCGGCCCTGGGCAAGTCGAGGCAGGACGCGTTGCGTCCTACATCGCGAAGTACGCGACCAAGTCGACCGGCGTCACGGACGGCGTCGACCACCGCGTGACCGCCGCCGACATCGACCGCCTGGACGCCAGCAAGCATGCCAAGACCATGATGCGCACCGCCCTTGAACTGTCACGCGCGCCGCATCTCGCCGACCTCCGGCTTGACCAGTGGGCCCACATGCTCGGATACCGAGGTCACTTCCTGACCAAGTCCCGGGCGTTCTCGACCACCTTCGCGGCCCTCCGGGGAGCCCGCGCCGCCTGGGTCCTCGCCGAGCGACTCCTGGACCACGGCGGCCCGGACGCCGTGGTCAACACCGAGTGGACTGTCATCGGCTACGGCTACCGGACCGACGAGGAGCACACCATCGCCGCCGCCATCGCAGAACGATCCCTATCCAGACGCAGAGACAAGCGGCCCGCTTCGGCCCGATTGGAGGAATCCCGGTGAGCGCCAACAGCAAGAAGGGCCGCTACGGCGAGGGCACGGTCTTTTGGGACAAGCGGCGCAAGCGCTGGATTGCCCGCGTCTCGGCAGGCACTCGGCCGGACGAGACCCGCGACATCCGGACCGCCGAAGGACTCACGCCCTCTGAAGCTCAGGACAAGCTCAACGGGCTCAAGGCTGAAGTAGCCGCCGGGGTGGAGGGCGGCGTCTCCTACACCCTCGCCGAGGCGTGCGAGGCGTGGCTGGCCCACGGGCTCAAGCGCCCCGACGATCACCCGACGAAGGTCAAGTACCGGTCACTGATCAACTCGAACATTGTGCCGCTACTCGGCCGGGCCCGGCTCAAGAAGCTCCGCGCCGAGGACGTCGATCACTGGCTAGCCCAGGTCGCCAAGGACCACGCCACGTCCACCGTCTCGCTGCTGCTTGGCCTGCTGCGACGGATCATCCGGTTCGCCGAGGCGCGCGGCAAGGTCATGCGGAACGTCGCCGAGCTGGTCGACCCGCCAGAGGGGCAAGCGGGCCGCCCGTCCAAGTCCATGACCATCGAGCAGGCGCACGCCGTGCTCAACGTCAGCCGTGGCTCCTGGCTCCACGGATACATCGCCCTGTCGGTGTTCACCGGCGTCCGCACCGAGGAGGCCCGGCCGCTGAAGTGGCGGCATACCCACCTGAACCCCGTGGTCGGCCAACTCTGCACCTGCGGCGAACGGCACCGCGAGACCACGGTGTCGCACGTCGAGGTATGGCGCTCCGTCCGCACCAAGGGCGACACCAAGACGCCGAAGTCGCGCCGCACGATCGCCTTGCCGCGCCAGGTGCACACCATCCTCACCGCCGTCCGGGCCTCCGCCGAGATCGACGCCGAGGACGCCGGGCGTGCGATCCGGCCGGAGCACTACGTGTTCGCCTCTGAGGCCGCCACCGTCCGCGACGCGGCCAACGTCCGTCGCGACCTCCGCAAAGCCGTGAAGGCGGCCGGGCTCGAAGGCACGTGGACGCCCCGGGAGTTCCGCCACACCTTCGTCTCGCTCATGGCCTACGCGGGCGTCAGAGAGGAGCTGATTGCCGACCTGGTCGGTCACCAGCGGACGAGTACCACGCGGACCGTCTACCGCCACCAGCTCCGACCGGTCATCACTGTCGGTGCTGAGGCCCTAGACGGATTGTTCGACAGTGGACAGTTCAGCGCCTTAGGTATCAGGAATCCGGGCCCTGACCTGCGAATACGCTGGTCGATAGGTAGCAAATTGGGTAGCAGAAAGGCCACAAGGGATAACCTTGTGGCCTGTTTTGCCTGGTAGATCGTGGTGGAGCTTAGGGGATTCGAACCCCTGACCTTTTCCATGCCATGGAAACGCGCTACCAACTGCGCCAAAGCCCCTTGATTGGCGTTCCAGAGGTCGTAGACCTTGGAACCGGCACAAGTTTACACAGTGTCGGGGGGCAGGGCCTCGGTGGGGCTGGAGATGGCCGTCACCCTGGTGAGCTGGGGTGGCGGGGCCTCACCAGGGGTAGGGGCCCGGGTGGGCCTGCATGGTGATCCAGCGGGTTTCGGTGAACGCCTCGAGGTTGGCGGCGCGGCCTCCGAAGCGGGCTCCCGTGCCGGAGGCGCGGACGCCGCCGAACGGGGCGTGGGCCTCGTCGCCGACGGTCTGATCGTTGATGTGCACGATGCCCGTCGGGATGCGCTCCGCCAGATCCCAGGCTCGCATCACGTCGCCGGTGATGATTCCCAGCGCGAGGCCGTACTCGGAGTCGGCCGCCAGCGCGATGGCCTCCTCGACGGTCGTGAAGGAGCGGATCGGGGCCACCGGGCCGAAGATCTCCTTGCTCCAAGCCGGGGTGCCGGTGTCGAGCCCGGTGATGACCGTCGGGCGGTAGAAGAGGTCTTCGTACTCGCCTCCGGTTGTCACCGTGCCTCCGGCCCGCACCAGGGCGTGGATCTTGTTTCGTTGCGCCGCATCGATGATGGGGCCCAGATCGACTTCTTCGGTGAACGGGTCGCCGACTTTCAGCGTTTCCGCCTTGGCGGTCAAGGCTTCGGTGAAGTCGGCCTCCAGGGATTCGTGGACCAGGTGGCGGCCCGCCGTCATGCAGATCTGGCCCTGGTGGAAGAACGAGCCGAACGCGGCGGCGCTCGCGGCCGCTTCGATGTCGGCGTCTTCGAGGATCAGGAGCGCCGAGTTGCCGCCGAGTTCGAGGTGCACGCGTTTGAGCAGCCGGCCGGCGCTTTGGGCGACCTCGCGGCCCGCGTTCGTCGAGCCGGTGAAGGAGATGACGCGGAGGTTCGGGTCGGTGACGATGGCCTCGCCGGTGTCCGGGCCGCCCGGGGTGAGCTGGAGGACCCCTGGCGGGAGGCCTGCTTCCTCGAAGACGCGGGCGATGACCACGCCGCCCGAGACCGCCGTGCGCGGGTCGGGTTTGAGCACCACCGCGTTGCCGAGGGCGAGCGCGGCAGCGACCGAGCGGATGCCGAGGATGAGCGGGGCGTTGAAGGGCGCGATGACGCCGACGACGCCGGCCGGGACGCGGCGTACCGCTGACAGGCGAGGCTGCTCCGAGGGCAGGAGTTCGCCGATCGGGGCCGCGGCGAGTGCGGCGGCCTCATGGCATTCGGCCGCGGCCACATGGGTTTCGAAGCCCGCCTTCATCGGGACGGCGCCGGATTCGCGCGTCAGCCATTCGTGGATCTCGGCCTCGTGGGCCTCGAACAGGGCCCCGGCGCGTCGCATCACGGCGGCGCGTTCGTGGAACGGTGTTGCGGCCCAGGCGGGTTGGGCCGCCGCTGCGGCGGCTGCGGCCGCGGCGATGTCCTCGGGGGAGGCGACGGCTACCCGTGCGAGGTGGTCGCCGGTGGCCGGTTCGACCACTGGGATCGTCTTGGACGAGCGCTTCCAGGTGCCGTCGAAGCGGTTGGAGTCCCAGGTCTTCGGGTCGAGAAGCCTGCCAACGGGGGCGTCGGCGGTACGGGTGGCGTCGGGGGCAGCGGTGTTGTCTGGCGGTGACATCGTTGTCGCTCCTGTCGGCTTGGGGGAGAGCTGGTCTGGCCGAGAGGGTGTTCAGGTTGTTCGTGTTGTGAATGCTTGTTCGTCACGTGAACATCTGCATCGTATCGAGCGCGGCGGTTTCGGGCAAGGGCTCGTTCCCGGGCCCGATTTCGACCACTGGTGATCGATCGATGTTCGTGTATACTCTGTTCGTTCGCATACCGAACTCTTACGGAGGTGGCCCTTGGCCGTCCTGGCCGCCCTCCCCGAGGCGCTCGCGTCGGCCGTCGGCGACGGCGACTCGGTGGCCATGGAGGGCTTCACCCATCTCATCCCGCACGCCGCCGCCCACGAGCTGATCCGCCAGGGCCGCAAGGACCTCACGCTCATCCGGATGACCCCGGACGTCATCTACGACCAGCTCATCGGTGCCGGATGCGCCTCCAGGCTGGTCTTCTCCTGGGGCGGCAACCCCGGGGTCGGATCGCTCCACCGGCTGCGGGACGCGGTCGAACACGGCTGGCCCGCAAAGCTGTCCCTAGAGGAGCACTCGCACGCGGGCATGGTGAACCGCTACGTCGCAGGCGCTTCCGGCCTGCCGTTCGCCGTGCTCCGCGGCTACGCGGGCACCGACCTGATCGAGGTCACCGACTCGATCGCCCCCATCACCTGCCCGTTCACCGGCGAGCGGCTCACCGCCGTCAGCGCCCTCAACCCCGACGTCACCGTCATCCACGCCCAACGGGCCGACCGGGACGGGAACGTGCAGCTCTGGGGCATCGTCGGCGCCCAGAAGGAAGCGGTCCTCGCCGCGAAGCGAGCCGTGGTCACCGTCGAGGAAGTGGTCGAGGAGCTGACTCCCGTGCCCGGCGCGATCTTCCTGCCCCACTGGGTGATCGACTGGGTCTGCGAGGTCCCCGGCGGCGCGTTCCCCTCCTACGCGGCCGGGTACACCGAGCGCGACAACGACTTCTACATACAGTGGGACGCCGTCAGCCGCGACCGGGACGCCTTCCTGGCCTGGATCGACGCGAACGTGAGGGAGGCCCGGTGAGCAGCGGACACAGCGCCGAGGAGATGATGACCGTCGCGGCGGCGAGATCCCTTGCCCGGCGCCGCACCTGCTTCGTCGGCATCGGCCTCCCCTCCCTGGCCGCCAACCTCGCCCGCGCCACCTGCGCCCCCGGCATCGTCCTCATCTACGAGTCCGGGACCATCGGCTCCAAACCCGACCGCCCCCCACTGTCCATCGGGGACGGATCGCTGGCCGAGACCGCCGACACCGTCGTCTCCAGCGCGGAGATCTTCAACTACTGGCTCCAGCCCGGACGCATCGACACCGGCTTCCTCGGTGCGGCCCAACTCGACCGGTACGCGAACCTCAACACCACCGTCATCGGCGACTACCGCCGGCCCAAAGTGCGCCTGCCCGGCGCAGGCGGGGCGCCCGAGATCGCCGCGTCCTGCCGCGAGACCATCGTCATCGTCCGGCACACCCCGCGGATCTTCGTCGACCGCCTCGACTTCACCACCTCCGTCGGCCACGGCGACGGCCCCGGCGCGCGCGAGCGCCTCGGCCTGCGCGGCGCCGGCCCCGTCAAGGTCATCACCGACCTCGGCGTGCTCGAACCCGACCCTGAGACGCGCGAACTCGTCCTCGTCAGCGTCCACCCCGGCGCCGACCCGGCCGAAGCCGCCGCCAAGACCGGCTGGCCGCTGCGCATCGCCCCGGACCTCCAGGCCACGGACCCGCCGACCCCCGCCGAACTCGGCGCACTGCGCGCCCTCCACCGCTAAGGAGCGACATGGCGACCCCCCTGCGCCGCGACGGCCGCGACGCCCACCCCGACCGCGACTCCCCCGACTACCGTTCGACGCTGCTTCGCCACCCCAAGCGCCCGCTCGTCCCCCTCCACGACCCCGAGACCGAACTCGCCCGGCCCTTCCTCGGCGCCGGACCCATCGGGCCCCTCGACCACGACCTCACCTCCCAGCACGACGGACAGCCGCTGGGCGAGCGCATCGTCGTCACCGGGCAGGTCCGGGACGGCAACGGCACGCCGCTCGCGGGCCAGCTCGTCGAGGTCTGGCAGGCCAACGCCTCGGGCCGGTACGTGCAGGCCGAGGACCGCCACGACGCGCCCCTGGACCCGAACTTCACCGGCGTCGGCCGCTGCCTCACCGACGCCGCGGGCACGTACCGCTTCGTCACCGTCAAACCCGGCCCCTACCCGTGGCGCAACCACGACAAGGCCTGGCGCCCTTCACATATCCACTTCTCCCTGTTCGGCACCGCTTTCGCGTCCCGGCTCATCACCCAGATGTACTTCCCCGGGGACCCGCTCTTCCCCTACGATCCGGTGATGCAGTCGGTGACCGACGCGGCCGCGCGCGAGCGCATGGTCGCGTCCTTCGACCTCGGCGCGACCGTGGACCAGTGGGCGACCGGGTACCGCTGGGACATCGTCCTGCGCGGGCCCGACCAGACACTGTTCGAGGCGGCGCCTTCACAGGCGCGATCAGACGCGGTGCGCTCGGACGCGGGGGCCTGATGGGCGACCCGCAGCCGATCACCCCGGCCCAGACGGTCGGGCCGTTCTACGGCTTCGCACTGCCTTACGAGGGCGGGGCGGTCGTCGTGGACGGCGGCGACGTCACGGTTCACGGCACCGTCTTCGACGGCGCGGGGGAGCCCGTCCCGGACGCGCTCATCGAAGTGCTGCAAGCCGACCCGGACGGGGGACTGGACGGCGGGCTCTTCGGGCGCTGCTCGACCGCGCCGCACGGGCGCTTCAAGTTCACCACGGTCAAACCGGGCCCGACCGCCGACGGCTGCGCGCCGCACCTGGCCGTCATGGTCCACGCCCGCGGACTCCTGCTCCAACTGCACACCCGCGTGTACTTCCCCGACGAGGCGGCGAACGGCGACGATCCGGTGCTGGCTGTCGTGCCTGCCGAGCGGCGGCACACGCTGATGGCGACCATGGACGATGAGGGATATCGGTTCGACATCCGCTTGCAGGGTGGCGGTGGTAGCAGCGCCGCGCACAGCTCCTTCGAGCCCGGTGTGGTTGCGGGCGCGAGGGAACTGATCCTAGAGGAGACGGTGTTCTTCGATGTCTGAACTCTTCGGCGCGGTCTTCGCGCGCGGCGAGGCCGCCGAAGCGGTCTCGGACCGCGCCTGGCTGGAGGCGATGCTGCGTGTCGAAGCGGCGCTGGCCGAGGCCGCAACGGAAGTCGGAGCCATCAGTAAGGAAGCGGCCCATGCGATCCGTTCGGCCGCCGTTCCCGAGCACTTCGACTTCGCCGAGGTCGGCGTCTCGGGGGCGCGGATCGGCAACCCGGTGGCGGGCGTCGTCGACCGCTTGCGCGAACTGGTGCCCGAGACCTACCACGCGGCCGTGCACTACGGCGCGACCAGCCAGGACATCCTCGACACCGCGATGATGCTGGTCGCAAGGCAGGCGGTCGCGGCTATCGAGCGCGACCTGCACGGATGTTCCCGGACGCTTCATGCGCTGCAGCGGAGCCACGGCGCGACGGCGATGCTCGGCCGGACCCTCATGCAGGGCGCCCGCCCGGTCGCGTTCCGGAACCTCACCGCCTCCTGGATCGTCGGCCTCGCGCAGGCACGAGACCTATTGGGCGCACTCGAATATCCGCTCTCCTACGCGGGCCCGGTCGGCGCGCACGCCGTCGACCCCGATCCGGCCGCCCGCGAGATCTTCCACGCGCTCCCGGCGCTGCTCGACCTTCGGGGCGACATGCACTGGCACACGCTGCGATCCCCAGTGGTCCGGATCGGGTCGGCCGCCGCCGAGGCCGCCGGGGCCTGCGCCAAGGTCGCCGTCGACGTCATCCTCTTGAGCCAGAAAGAGATCGGCGAGGTCAGCGAGGGGCGTCCCGGCGGGTCGACCTCGATGCCGCACAAGCGCAACCCCGTCGCCGCCACCTGCGCCCGCGCCTGCGCGGCCCGCACGCCCGGGCTCCTCGCGACGCTCTACGCCGCCATGCCGCAGGAACTCCAGCGCTCCCCGGGCCTGTGGCACAGCGAGTGGGAGACCCTCTCGGACCTGCTGCGGCTCACCGGTTCCGCTGCAGCTTGGCTGCGTGAGTCCTTGGAGGGCTTGCAGATCCATCCGGACGCCATGGAACGCAACCTGCGTGCGTTCGCACCGAAGGAGGACCGTTGATCCCCCATCACACTGTCGACGGCAGCGGCGAAACGATCGTCCTCCTCAATTCCCTCGGTGCGACCCTGGACATGTGGCAGCCCCAGGTGGTGCCGCTCAGCACCCGCTTTCGCCTAGTGCGCCTGGACTTCCGCGGGCACGGCGGCACCCCGTTCGAGACCGGCGCGGATCCTGCGCGGCTGTCCGTGGACGACCTCGCGCGAGACGTTCTCGACCTGCTCGACCACCTCGGGATCGGCCGCGCCCACGTCGTCGGCGTCTCGCTCGGCGGCGTGGTCGGTATGCGCCTCGCGTACAAGTGGGGCGACCGGCTGCTCCGACTGGCGCTCGTCTCGACGGCCGCGAAGATCGGCACCGCCGAGGGTTGGCAGGAACGGGCCGACCTCGTTCGCGCGGCGGGCTGTGCGGCCGTGAGCGGTCCGGCCATGGACCGCTGGTTCTCCCCGGCGTTCCTCGCCGACCATCCCGAGACGGTGGCCGGGTTCCGCGAGCGTTTCGACGCCTGCGACCCCGAGGGATACGCGGCCTGCTGCGAAGCGCTCGGCCGGACGGACCTGCGCGAGCAGGTCCCCGAGATGTACGTGCCCTCGATCGTGTTGAGCGGCACCGAGGACGAGGTCACCACGGTCGCCGACGCCGCGTTCCTCGAGGAGCGCCTTCCCAACGCCCGCAAGGTTCTGGCGGAGGGCGCCAAGCACCTGCTGACGACCGAGCGGGCCGACTGGACCAATCGGATCCTCGCGAGTTTCTTCCGTGAGTTCGAGGTAGGGGTGGACCTGTGAGCGGTTACGGACCAGGGCGGCGAGACGATCCGGAGGCAGTCGGCGGCGAGGCCGGGCACTCGACCGATCCGGAACGGACCGGTGAGGGGACCGGGCAAGTGGGCGATGCGAAGTCGACGGACAAGCGGGGCGATCTGCCGACCGACGCGGATGCCGTTGGCGGCGAGGCCGTTCGGCGGGCCGTGCTCGGCGACGCCCACGTCGACCGGTCGAACGCCGCCCGCACCGACTTCAACGGCGACTTCGGCTCCTTTCTCACCGAGTACGCCTGGGGCGGTGTATGGTCGCGGCCCGGCCTCGACCGGCACACCCGGCGCCTGCTCACCATCGCCGTCCTCTGCTCGCTCGGCTGCGAGGACGAACTCGTCATGCACGTCCGCGCCGCCCTCGACGACGACGTGTCCCCCGAAGAGATCAAAGAAGTCCTCCTCCACACCGCCGTCTACGCCGGGCTCCCCCGCGCCAACCGGGCCTTCCACCTCGCGGGCCGGGTGCTCTCCGAGCGCGGCTGAGGCCGCCGCACGGATATGGTGACTCAATGCAGCCCGAGCCCGATGAGGAACGCGAACCCGAAGCCGCCGCAGGCGTCGCACGGAACTCCGATTACGTGCAGACCCTCGCGCGCGGACTCGCGGTCATCCGCGCGTTCTCGGCCGAGCGGCCCGAACTGACGCTCAGCGACGTCGCCAAGGAGACCGGTCTGACCCGCGCCACCTCGCGGCGGTTCCTGCTCACGCTCGCCGAACTGGGCTACGTCCGCGCGTACGGGCGCCATTTCATGCTCACCCCGAGGGTGCTGGAGCTCGGCTTCGCCTACCTGTCGAGCCTGAGCCTGCCGGAGCTGGCGCAGCCGCACCTCGAACGGCTGGTCGCGGAGGTGCAGGAGTCGGCTTCGGTCGCGGTGCTCGACGGGACGGACGTCGTCTACGTCTCCCGCGTCGCGACCCGGCGGATCATGCGCGTGGCCATCAACATCGGGACGCGGTTTCCCGCTCTCACCACCTCGATGGGGCGGGTCCTGCTGGCCGGGGCCAGGGACGGGCTGGTGGACGCGATGCTGAACACGATCGAACCGGTCGCGTTCACGCCCTTCACGATCACCGATCCCGACCTGCTGCGCGCCGAGATCGAGAAGGTCGAGGAGCAGGGCTGGTCGTTCGTCGACCAGGAGCTGGAGGAGGGCCTGCGGTCGATCGCCGTCCCGATCCGCGACCATGCGGGGATGGTGGTGGCGGCCATGAACGTCTCGTCGCACACCAGCCGCACTGACCTCGACTCGGCGCAGAGGGACCTGCTGCCGCCGCTGCGGGCGGCGGCCCTGCGGGTCGAAGCCGATCTGCGGATCCAGTTGTACTGAGCCGCACGGCGATCGATCGTGGTGCTGGGTGCTGGGTGCTGGGTGCTGGGTGCTGGGTGCTGGGTGCTGGGTGCTGGGTGCTGGGTGCTGGGTGCTGGGTGCTGGGTGCTGGGTGCCGGGTGCCGGGTGCCGGGTGCCGGGTGCGTTGCGGGCGGCCCGGCTGCGGCGTGCCGAAATCTCGCGGCTCAGACGGCCACTCGATCGCCCCGCGCTGGCGCGTTGCCGCTCATACGGCTTCGATGACGACGGCGATACCCTGACCGACGCCGATGCACAACGCGGCCAGTCCGTACCGGCCGCCTTCGCGGCGGAGTCGCCACGCGAGGGTCGCAAGCAGCCGGGCGCCCGAGCAGCCGAGCGGGTGGCCGAGCGCGATCGCGCCGCCCTGCGGGTTGACGCGTTCGGGGTCGAGGTCGGGCCATGAGGCCAGGCACGCGAGCGCCTGGGCCGCGTAGGCCTCGTTGAGTTCCACCGAATCCACGGCGTCCCAGCCGATCCCGGCGCGGCTGAGCGCCTTTTCGGCGGCGGCCACGGGCCCGATGCCGTAGCGGTGCGGGTCGGTGCCGACGACGGCGCGCGAGACGATCCGGGCCAGCGGCCGGCCGTGCGCTTCGGCGGCGGCTTCGTCGCCGAGGAGCAGCGCGGCGGCGCCGTCGCTCAGCGGGCTGGCGTTTCCGGCGGTGACGGTGCCATGCTCGCCGGGGCCGGGGCCGGGGCCGGGGCCGGGGCCGGGGCCGGGGCCGGGGCCGGGGCCGGGGCCGGGGCCGGGGCCGGGGCCACTTCCGCTGACGCCCAGACCGCTACTGCCACCGTCGTTGCCACCGCCTTCGGAACCGCTGCGGCGGAAGACGGTCCGCAATCCGGCGAGGATCTCCGGCGTCGTCGAGGGACGAATAGCCTCGTCGCGGGGGAGCTCTGCGAGCGTCACGATCTCGTCGTCGAACCGGCCCGCTTCCCATGCGGCGTGGGCGAGCCGGTGGCTGCGGGCGGCGAACGCGTCCTGGTCCTCGCGGGAGATCCCGAACTCCGCGGCGAGAATCTCGGCGCCTTCACCGAGGCTCACCGTCCATTGCGGATTCATGGCCGGATTGACGAGCCGCCAGCCGAGGGCGGTGTCGACCAGTTCGAGGCCGCCGCGCGGGAACGCCTTGTCGCTCTTGGGGAGCACCCACGGCGCCCGGCTCATCGACTCGACGCCGCCTGCGACCACCAGCCCCGCGTCACCGCATTCGACGGCCCGGGCGGCGGCGATCACGGCCTCGGCGCCGGAGCCGCAGAGGCGGTTCACAGTGGTTCCGGGCACGGAGGTCGGAAGCCCGGCGAGGAGCGCGGCCATGCGGGCGACGTTCCGGTTCTCCTCGCCCGCGCCGTTGGCGTTGCCGAGAACGACGTCGTCGATCGCGGCCGGATCGAGGCCGGGATTTCGGTCGACCAGCGCGGCGATGGCCTTGGCGGCCAGGTCATCGGGGCGCACTTTTGCGAGCGCGCCACCGTAGCGGCCGATCGGGGTGCGCACGGCGTCGAGAAGAAAGGCGGCGCTCATGGCCGCGCCGGAGGGTGCTGCTCGGACATAGTGTTTCCCGAGTGTTCGCAATACGGATGTTCGTGCTCTATGCGAACACTAGTGGTCGAGGTCGTGCAGCGCAAGGTTTGTCGAACGGTTGCTGTCGTGCGACGCCAGATTTGCGGAACCGCCGAAGTCGTGCGGCGCAGTGTACGGGGAAACCGATGAAGTCGCTTGGCGCAAACTTTCGGAGCCGGAGCCGGAGCCGGAGCCGGAGCCGGAGCCGGAGCCGGAGCCGGAGCCGGAGCCGGAGCCGGAGCCGGAGCTAGCGGCGGTGGCGCCGCGCGGCGAAGCGCCAGCGCGAAAGTACTACCCCATCCCTAGCCCCACCCTCCCAGAGGGGAAAGGTAGTGCCCATACTTCCGCGCGGGTGCGACAAAAAGCGCACCCCGCTTCGCGCCTGTCACCCGATCGGGTGTCGTGGCGAAGGCCACGACACCCGCGGGGTCGGTCAAACCGGATCCCGGCCGCGCATCGGACCGAGCGCGGTCGAGCCCGGGCGTCAGTCCCGGCTGAGGCTAAGGACGTGGAACGCCGTGTCGGGATCGCGAACCGGCCAGCGGCCAGTCGCAGCCGAGGACGTGCAGCCCCGTGTCGGGGTCGCGAACCAGCTCGCAGTTAGTCCCAGCTCAGGCCGGGGGCGTAGCGCCTCGGCCTCAGTTTTGCCATGAGCTGCGCCGCCACGTCGAAGAGCCTGCCCTGCGATCCGGGCGGGCCGACCAGCTGCACCGTCGCCGGCGCGCCGTCCGAGCGCATCCCCACCGGGACCACCAGCGCCGGCAGCCCGGCCAGACCGAACGGCGCAGTGAACGCCGCCGCACCCGCCAGGTGGACCACGTTGGAGCGCAACGGCTCCAGCGACCACTCCTTCGCCGCCGGAGGCGGCCCGGGAAGCCCAGGAGTGATGAGCAGGTCGTAGTCCTCCAGGTCGAACCAGTCCTCCACATGGCGCCGCACGCGGCCGCCGTCGCCGAGGACCCCGCCGAACAGGCCGCGCAGATACGTCCGTTCCCCAACGGACACCAGGCGTCTGGTGCGCCGCTGGAGCCCGTCGGGCCCGCACTTGAGGCTGCGCAGGTACGCCGCGCAGGCCCACGCGCCCGACGACGCCGGAGTCAGGCGCGCGCCGAAGCGCGGCTTGGCCCTGAACGTGTCGTGGCCCAGGTCGGTCAGGGACCGAACCGCTTTGAGCAGCCACTTCGTCGCGTCGTCGTCGACGTGGGCGGGCAGCGGCGCGATGTTCGTGGCCGCGATCCGCAGGCGACCAGGGTCGCCGGTGGAGCGCGGGTGTCGGTGCGTCAGCGCCGCATAGGCGAGCGCGGCATCCTCCACTGTGGTCGCCATGACGCCGACGTGGCCGGTCAGCCAGTGGTCGGGGTCGGTGTTGATGTCGGCCGGGACGTGCTCGGGGCTGAAGGCCACGATGCCGCACGCGGCGGCCGCAGTGCGAACGCCCCCTGCGGAACCGGGACCGTCGAGGCCGATGCCGATGGGCGCGGCCCCGGTGGCGACGGCGAGTGCCGTGCCGCCGCTGGGCCCGCCGATACCGCGGTCGGGACGCCAGGGGTTGGCCGGGACGTTCCCGTCGTCGTCCGTCGCGGGCCACAGGCCCAGTTCGGAGGAGCGGCCGAAGGCGACGACCACGGCGCCGGCACCGCGAATGCGCTGCACCGCTTGGTGATCGGTGTCGGCGATCGGCAGGACGGCGGCGTTCGAGCCCAGGCGCGGGGCGTGCCCGGTGACCGGGAGCTGCTCGCACACGACCACCGGAACCCCTGCCGCGGGCAGGGAGTCGCGGTTCTCGATCTCGTCCACGGCGGCGGACTCGGCGAGCGATTCGATCTTGCGGACGCTCGTGAGGGCGCCTTCGGCCTCCCGGTGGTCCTCGATGCGGCGGAGGTGGTGGTCGATGACGACGGTGGCGTCGGCGTCGCCGCGCCGGACCGCTTTGGCTATCTGCTGCGCGGTGGTTCCCGACCAGCTCACTGCACGTCCTTTCTCGCGGGGGACTGGGGTGCCGGTGTTCTCGGGCCTGTTCTGCGAACCGGCGCGAGCGGTGGTGCCGCTCCGCCCCGGTTCACGGGACGGGCCCTAACCGAGTGCCCGGCGGAGGTCGCTTAGGAGGTCGTCGACGTCCTCGATGCCCACCGAGAGGCGGACGAGGTCGGCGGGGACTTCGAGGGCGCTTCCGGCGGCGGACGCGTGGGTCATGCGTCCGGGGTGCTCGATGAGGGATTCGACGCCGCCGAGCGACTCGCCGAGCGTGAACACCTCCGTGCGGGCGCACACGTCGACGGCCGCCTGCTCGCCTTCCTTGTGGCGGAAGGAGATCATGCCGCCGTACCGCTTCATCTGCTTGCCCGCCACGTCGTGCCCGGGGTGGGTCGACAGGCCGGGGTAGCGGACTTCGGCGATCTTGTCGTGTCCGGCGAGGAACTCGGCGATCGCCTCGGCGTTGTCGCAGTGGCGGTCCATGCGGACGCCGAGGGTCTTGATGCCCCGCAAGGTGAGGAACGCGTCGAAGGGGCCGGCGACGGCGCCCATCGCGTTGTGGTGGAAGGCGATCGCGTCGGCGAGTTCGGTGTCGCGGACGACGATCGCACCGCCGACGACGTCGGAGTGGCCGCCGATGTACTTGGTGGTCGAGTGGATCACGACGTCGGCGCCGAGCGCGAGCGGCTGCTGGAGGTACGGGCTCGCGAAGGTGTTGTCCACGACGACGATCGCGCCGTGGCGGTGGGCCAGGTCGGCGAGCTGCTCGATGTCGGCGATGCTCAGCAGCGGGTTGGTGGGCGTCTCGATCCACACCATCTTCGTGCCCTCGGTCAGGGCGGCGGCGACGGCGTCGAGGTCGGTGATCGCGGTGGCGGTGTAGCGCACGCCCCACCGGGACGCGACCTTGTCGAACAGGCGGAACGTGCCGCCGTAGGCGTCGTCGGGGATGACCACGTGGTCGCCGGGCTCCAGCAGCGCGCGCAGGATCGTGTCCTCGGCGGCGAGGCCGGAGGCGAACGCGAAGCCCCTGGTGCCGCCTTCGAGGGAGGCCAGGCAGGTCTCGAGCGCGGTGCGGGTCGGGTTGCCCGACCGCGAGTACTCGTAGCCGCCGCGGAGGCCGCCGACCCCGTCCTGCTTGTAGGTGGAGGTCGCGTAGATCGGCGGTACGACTGCGCCCGTAAGCGGATCGGGCTCCTGCCCGGCGTGGATGGCGCGTGTGGAAAACCCGTGACCCTCATGCATGGTCCCTACGCTAACCGACGCGAGTACCGGTGGCGTGCGTAAGGCACGCTATCGTGCACAGAACACTGACCTACTTCAGTTAGGGGAACCCTCATGGGCTTCGAAGAAGTGCACCAGATCGACATCACGGGAGACGGCGTCGAGGAGACGGTCGGCGTGCGCCGCAACGATGACGGTTCGGTCGAGTACCACGTGGACACCGACGGCGACGGCGTCGCGGACATGCTCGCCGTCGACAAGGACGGCGACGGCGTGGTCGACTCCGTGCTGCTCGACCACGACGGCGACGGCAAGTACGACGCGGCCGCCGTGGACCTCGACGGCGACGGCCAGCTCGACGCCGTGGCCGAGAAGTAGACCGCCCCTGCGGCGGCGACGCCCAACAGACTTCGCACTGCGGGCGCCCTGAACGGGGCGCCCGCAGTCGTCTTCCAAGCTTCTGTGCGACCTCAGGCTGGTTTTACGGACCCGACCCCGACGCGACCTCAGGCGGGCGCTGACGCAGGTCCGGCCGCTCACGGGCGCTTCTTGTCGGTCCCCTCTGTCAGGGTTGTTGTCGGGGGTCCTTCCAATGTCCGTTTTGAAGGCTAGAGCCAGACAAGTCGGCTTTGTCTGCCATTGGTCACTGGTCACCGGCCGCCGGGCGCTGGTCACCTGCCGCGTTCGGTCTCGGAGCGTTCGATGCAGAACTCGTTGCCCTCAGGATCGGCCATGGTCACCCAGCCGGTGCCGTCGTCCTTGCGATGGTCGGCCACGAGGGTCGCGCCGATGCCGAGGAGCCGCTCGACCTCCTCGTCCCGCGTCGTGTCCGGAGACAGGTCGAGGTGGAGCCGGTTTTTGACCGTTTTTCCCTCGGGCACGTTGATGAACAGCAGCCCCGGGTGCCCGCCGTCGGGGCCGACGAAGTTCTCCTCCTCCCCGGGGTTGTTGCCGTACTTCGCATGCGCGGTATAGCCCGTGACCTGCGCCCAGAAGAGCGAGAGCGCGTAGGAATCCCTGCAGTCGAAGGTGACCTGGTTGATTTTCGAGACCATGCGCATACGGTAACGTCCCGCACCGACGGCTGGCGATCGTTATCCGCGCGTGACAGACTTGCCTGATGAGCATCACGCACCCGATCCTGAAACACCCCATCGAAGGCTCCCCCGGCCCCGGCGCCGAGACCGCGTACTTCGGCATGGGCTGCTTCTGGGGCGCCGAGCGGCTCTTCTGGCGCGTCCCCGAGGTCTGGACCACCTCCGTCGGCTACATGGGCGGCAACACCGAGAAACCCTCCTACGAGGAGGTCTGCACCGGTCTGACCGGCCACGCCGAGGTCGTCAAGGTCGTCTACGAGCCCGCGAAGGTCGACTTCGCAGACCTGCTCAAGGTGTTCTGGGAGAACCACGACCCGACGCAGGGCATGCGGCAGGGCAACGACATCGGCACCCAGTACCGGTCGGTCATCTTCACGACGACTCCCGAGCAGCAGGTCGCCGCCGAGGCGAGTAAGGGCTTCTTCGAGCCGATCGTGCGCGACGCCGGGCTCGGGCCGATCACGACCGCGATCGTCTCCGCCGGGACCTACTGGCTCGCCGAGGACTACCACCAGGCCTACCTGCACCACAATCCGAACGGGTACTGCAACCACGGTCCCAACGGCCTGACCTGCCCCATCGGTGTGGTCAAGGCCCAGACCGAGGTCGAGCCGCCCCGCTCGCGCTGACGATCCGAAACGATGCCCCGCCGGGACTCCCGGCGGGGCATCGGTGCGTTCGGGCGGTCGCCGCGACGGGCCGGAGGTAAGGCCCCTCAGCCGCGAGTAAGGGATTCTGAGGGATCCGCACCGGTAACTAAGGGGAGTAAGGGCCGGCTCGACGCGGAATGCTGATGCCCCCGGGCGGGCCTCAGCCGGAGCATTGGTGTCAGGCCGGAAAAACCTCCGGCCCACGACACCGAAGGAACTGACATGAACGATCTCGACTTCCACTACCTGCACTACGCCCGCTCGGAGGAGCTCATCAAGGACGCGGCGAACGAACGACTCGCCCGCAGCCTCGTGAAGGCCGCCAAGGAGACCCGCCGCGCCGGCACCCACGTCCGCCACGACGGCGTCGTGGCCCGCGTCGCGAAGGCCCTCGGCCGCCGGGGCCAGGGCGCCGGGCACGGCCGCGAGGCGGGCCGCGGCGGCTGCAATCCCCGAAATGAACAAGCCACTGCGTCATAGGGCCATGTCATGATTGCTGACATGCCGCGCCTAGGTTCCGATCTCCCACTCTTCGCCCGAGACGGCGAGCTCGCCGCGCTCCGCGAGGCCCTCGCCGCCGCGAAGACCGGGCGACCCGCCACGGTGCTCGTCTCCGGTGACGCGGGAGTGGGCAAGACCCGGCTCCTGCACGAATTCAACGACAGCGCCGGTGACGGTGTCCTCACCGTCACCGGCCACTGTCTCGACACCGCCGACTCCGCCCTCCCCTACCTACCCTTCGCCGAGATCATCGGCACCCTCGCCCGCGACAACCCCGACCTCGTCGCCGCCCACCCCGGCCTGCGCCCCCTCCTGCCCGGGCACCCCACCGCCGCCGACGGCGACCTCGGCCGCCTCGGCCTCTTCGAGGCCCTCCACGCCGCCCTCGCCGACCTCGCCTCCACCCGGCCCGTCGTCATCACCCTCGAAGACCTCCACTGGGCCGACCGCTCCAGCCGCGACCTCCTCGCCTTCCTCACCTCCCGGCTCACCGGCCAGCGCCTCCTCATCCTCGGCTCCTACCGGGCCGACGCCGTCCACCGCGGCCACCCCCTCCGCAAGCTCCTGGCCGAACTCGTGCGCCTGCCCGCCGTCCAGCGCCTCCACCTGGACCCCTTCGACGCCCAGCACGCCGCCGATTTCGTGCGCGAGCTCAACGGCGGGCTGGACGAAGAGACCGTCACCAAGATCGCCGCCGCCTCCGAGGGCAACGCGTTCCTCGCCGAGGAGCTGGCCGCCGCCGAGACCCACACGGTCACCTTCGAACTCGCCGAGGTCCTCCTCGCCCGCCTCGAACGGCTCCCCGAATCCGCGAAGCAGGTCGTGCAGCTCTCCTCCGTCATGGGCCGCCGCTTCACCTACCAGCGCCTGAACGCCGCGGCCTGGTCGATGCTCGACGAGACCGGTCTGCGCCACGAGCGGGAGCTCGACGAGGCCCTGCGGGCCGCGATCTCCCACGGCATCATCGTCCAGAAGAGCGCCGACACCTACGCCTTCCGCCATGCCCTCCTCAGCGAAGCCGTCTACAACGACCTGCTTCCCGGTGAGCGGATCCGCTTCCACAAGAAGATCGCCGAGTCCCTCGCGGACGACACGGGCAAGGGCGCCGAGGCCGAACTCGCCCACCACTCCTACGAGTCCGGCGACTTCCAATGCGCGCTCTCCGCCTCCGTGCGCGCCGCTGACGAGGCCGTCGAACTGGCCGCGCCCGCCGAAGCGCTCCTCCACCTGGAGCGGGCCCTGGCCCTGTTCGAGCGGGTCCCCGCCGAGCAGCGCCCCGAGGGCCTCACCGAACTGCGCCTGACCCTGCGGGCCGCCGCCAATGCCGAGGCCTCCGGCGAGATCAAACGCGCCCAGTCGTATTCGGGTGCCGCCGTCCGCCTCGCCGACGCCTCTGGCGACCGCCTCGCCGGTGCCTCGGCCCGCCGCAAACACGCCAGGCACCTGCTCACCACCGAAGGTGACGAGCAGGAGGCGCAGCGGATCGCCTGGGAGGCATGGGAACTGGTCAAGGACGACGAGCCGAGTGCCGTGAAGGCCTGGGCGCAGGCCGTCGTTGCCCGCTCCGCCGCCGCGAACCGCCAGCACGATGAGGCGGCGCTCTGGGGCGCCCGGGCCATCGCAACGGCCGACGCGGTCGCCGCCAGCGGCGACGCGGACCCGGTGGCCGCCAGCAGCAATGCCGCGATGCACGACGGCCACCTCGCTGCCAAGGCCGACGCGATCCTCACCGACACGATCATTGCGCTCCGCCGCGGCGAGCTGACCCTCGACCAGGCGATCGCCCGCCACGGCGAAGCGCTCGACCTGGTGCGCGGCAAGGGCTGGCACGAGGTCGAACTGCGCGCCCACTTCAACAACGGCCTGGTCCTGGTGGACGCCGGCCGGCTCTCCGAAGCCCTCGTGCACTTCGACCGCGGCGTGGAACGCGCCCGCTGCACGGGCGACCGGTGGAGCGGCCACGCCATCGAGACCGCCGTCCGCCAGGTCATCTGCAACTACATGCTCGGCCGCTGGGACGAGGTGGACGTGAACGGCGAGATGGCCTCCAGTCTCCTGCCCGGCGTCGTGCTCACCCGCCTCGCCGCCGCGGTGCTCCTCGTGGACGTCGCGCGCGGCCGCTTCGAGACCGCCGACCGGCGCCTGGACTACCTCGCGGACCGCTGGCAGATCGACGGCCAGGTGCTCGCACTGGCGTCCCTGTGCGGGGCCGAACTCGACCGCTGGCGCGGCCGCCCGGCCGATGCGCTGCGGCGCGTCGAGCGGGCGACCGAGAAGATGACGCGCATGCGCGGCTACTACCTGGCGGGCATCTCCGTCTGCGCCGCGGGCGTCGGGGCGGCCGCGGACCTCGCCCAGGAGCTGCGCCAGAGCGGCGACGCGTCCGGGGCGAAGGATGCGGTGACCGCAGGGGAGCGCCTGGCCGAACGGGCCCGGTTCTTCCTGGAGCACGGCCAGCCCCTGTCCGGGACGCTCGGCCCCGAGGGCCTGGCCTGGGTGGCGCAGCTCGACGCCGAGGAGTCGCGCCTCTACAGCGAGGGCGACCCGGTGCTGTGGAGCATTGCCGCCAAGGCCTTCGACTACCGCACCGCGATAGTCGACACCACAAACGCTGCCGCTGACGGCGCCTCCGAAAGTGGCACGGCCGCAGGCGAAACGACGCCTAGCGGGGACGCGGCCGCCGTCCTCGGCGAACAGGACCGCCTCACCCTGGCTTTGCACGACCCGGTCGCCTCCGAGGCGCTGGCGCTGCTTGATGCCGCCTCGACCACCTCGGTCGCAGGGGCTGGCGGTGCGTGGCCCGGTCAGGACTGGGCCGAGCCGTACCGGCAGGCGTACGCGCGCTGGCGGCTGGCCGAGGCGCTGCTGGCGGGGAACGGTCCGGAGGCGCGCGCCGAGGCCGCCGCGGTCGTGACCGAGGCGAAGGCCACGGCGATCAGGCTGGGCGCGAGCCCGCTGGCCGAGGCGCTGTGCGAGCTGGCGGAACGGGCGCGGCTCGACGCGCCGGTGCCGACGGCGACGCCGCTGACGCCGAGGGAGCTGGCGGTGCTGCGGCTGGTCGCGCGCGGCCTGACGAACCGGCAGATCGGCGCGGAGCTGTACATCTCGGAGAAGACCGTGAGCGTGCACCTCTCGCGGGCGATGGCGAAACTGGAGGTGGTGGGCAGGGCCGCGGCCGTGAACGCGGCACACTTGCGCGGTTACCTCACCGAGGCCTGACCGGGTAGGCGGCGGCCGCGAGCGCGGACAAGTGGTGCTTTCCGTGACCGAGCTCGCACTTTGATCTGCTCGCCGCTGAGTCGGGTCCGTCTCGCCTTCCGACTGCTCCGCCGACCGCTGGACCTGCGACTCGGTCCTCCTTCGCTCCCGGGTACCGCTACCGGGGATTGACGCCGCCGGTCCGAGTAATCCCCCGGTGGTACGCCGATTGACCTCCTGCGCCCGATGTATCGACCTGACCAGCGCACGAATATTGCAGACATGAAGCGGCGTAAAGCACTCAAGTGGACCCTCATCGGCGTCGGGAGCGGCGTCGGCGCCATCGCCCTCGGCGGAGCCGGTGCCATCGGGTACTTCTGGTCCAACGCGAAACTCGACACCGCAGGGAAGGTCGACTTCGCCACCCCTCTCGCCGTGCCCCCGCTCGCCGAGTCGACCCGGGACCCCTCCGGCGCGCGCCTGTTCGACCTCGACATCCAGTCCGGCACCGTGGCGTTCAAGGACGGCCGCGAGACCGAGACCTGGGGCGTCAACGGCCCCTTCCTGGGACCGACGATCCGAGCCAAGCGCGGCGAGGAGGTCGCGTTCGCGGTCCGCAACGGCCTCGACGAGGGCACCTCGATCCACTGGCACGGCATGCACCTGCCCGCGGTCATGGACGGCGGCCCCCACCAGGAGGTCGCCCCCGGCGGCGACTGGGCTCCCCAGTGGACAGTCAATCAGCCCGCCGCGACCCTCTGGTACCACCCGCACCCGCACGGGCGCACCGGCGCCCACGTCTACCGGGGCCTGGCCGGGATGTTCATCGTCGACGACGAGGAATCCGAGGGCCTGAACCTGCCGCAGGACTACGGCGTCGACGACGTCCCGATGATCGTCCAGGACCGGAAGTTCAACGAGGACAACCAGTTCGACGACGGCGGCTCGTTCATGAGCATGCAGGGCATCCTCGGCGACCGCATCATGGTCAACGGCACCCTCGGCCCCTACCTCGACGTGTCGACCCGCCTGGTGCGCCTGCGACTGCTCAACGGCTCGGTCTCGCGCCTGTACAACTTCGGGTTCAGTGACGAGCGGCCCTTCTCGCTGATCGCGACGGACGGCGGCCTGCTGCCCGGCGCCTGGGAGACCGACCGGCTCCAGCTCTCACCGGGGGAGCGGGCCGAGATCGTCGTCGCCTTCGAGCCCGGCGAGAGCGTCATGCTGCGGTCTTACCCGGCCGACGAGGGCTACACGGGTCCGCTCGGTCGCATCAACGGCGCCGACGACACGCTCGACATCTGCGAGTTCCGCGCGGCCGCAACGCTTTCCGACACCACCGCGATTCCCGAAGCCATGGGCGCCGCGCCGGACCTGGACGGGGCCGAGGTCGCCGAGGAGCGCTCGTTCTCGCTGTCGGGCTTCAATCAGATCAACGGTGAGTCGATGGACGTGCAGCGCATCGACTTCGGCGTCCGCGAGGGCACCGTGGAGGTCTGGGAGGTGTCGAACGCCGACGGCTACATGCACAACTTCCACGTCCACGACGTCCAGTTCCAGGTCCTCGGCGTGGACGGCGCGGCGCCGCCCGAGCGCCTGCGCGGCTGGAAGGACACCGTTCAGTTGGTGCCGCAGCGGAAGTACCGGCTCGCGCTGCGCTTCGCCGACTACACCGACCCGAACCTGCCGTACATGTACCACTGCCACATCCTGGCCCACGAGGATTCGGGGATGATGGGCCAGTTCGTGGTCCTCGGCGAGGGCGAGTCGATCGGGCAGGTCCCGGTGACCGACACGGCGCACTCCCACGGCTGACGCCGAAAGCGCCCGGGCCCGGCCCGGACGCCGTGCGCCGCAATGACAGGCACCGGGCGGGCCGATCCGTAGGGCACCACGAAGGCCCGCCCGGTGCCCCTCACACCTCGCGTTCCTGCTGCGGCGGAGGCGCGTTCAGGTCTAGAGCGTGCTGTTGGCGATGTGCTTGGCGATCGCGGGGAGGTCGACGTTCTCCTTGAACTCGAAGCGCACCTTGCCGAGACCGGAGAACCACATGTCCAGTTCGCCGTCGTTGTCCATGAGCCCGTCGGTCTCCACCGAGTAGGCCTGGATCTTGTTGTAGGGCAGGGAGGCGTAGTCCTTCTTGCGGCCGGTGATGCCCTGGACGTTCACGGCGATGACCCGCTTGTTCGTGAAGACCACGAAGTCCCGCACCCCTTCGAAGGCGAACGAGACCGCTTCACCGTCGGCCAGCAGCGGCTGGACCTCGTCGCGGAAGGCGGGGTCGTCGGTGAGCTTGAGCTTGAAAATTGAGCCGTTCTCGAAATCGATCATGCGGGCAGGATATCGGTACCGCCCCACGGCCGCGGTCCGCCTAATACTGTTCGGCCGCAAGCGCACTAGCCTGCGCTATGACCACTTTGAGCGGCCTCCCCAGCGCTGCCGCCGCGGCGGCCGCGTCCTCGTACTCGACCGAGGCGTTCACGACCTCGCCGCGCTCCAAGGCGATCTTCACACCGATCTCATGACCGTCCACAATGACATGCGTGTATCGGCGCTCCAGCGCGTACTTGTCGATCTCGTAGGAGCGCATGCCGATCGTGGTCGTGTGCCGCACCAGCGCCGAACGCACCGCCTCGACCGAGTCGGCGCGGCACAGCACGTGCACCGTGTGCGCCGGGCGGCCCTTCTTCATGAGGATCGGCGTCAACCACGCGTCCGAGGCCCCCGCTTCGAGGAGCGCCGCCAGCGCCGAAGGCCACAGGCGCGGGTCGAGGTCGTCCACGTTCGTCTCGATCACGACCGGTCTCCCCGTCCCATGAGAGTGGCCGTGAGGAGCGTCGTGACCATGGGACGCAAGGGCTTCCGGCTCGGTACTGCCGTGGTGCTCGGCGTGGTCGTGACCGTGGTCCCGGCCCGTGTCGCGCGAAGGCTCGTGACCGCGGCTCGGATCCGGATTACGCGAAGGCTCGTGCTCGTGGTGATGTGCATGCCCGCCAACGGGTTTCGCGACCGCCGCCCGGACCTCCCGGCCGACCACGATCCGCAGCAGGTTCGCCCGCTCCTGCGGGTCCCGCCCGCCCGCGCCGACGCCGATCCGCTCGACCACCATCTCCGGCAGCGGCCCGTAAGCGCCCGCCGCCGCCGCGATGAGCGCCGCACCCGTCGGCGTGCACGCCTCGTACGGCACCGCCCCCACCGTCGGCGCCTGCGCGTCCGCGAGCACCCGCAGCACCGCCGGGGCCGGCAGCGGGATCGACCCGTGCGAACCCCGCGTCGTGCCGCCGCCCACCGTCACCGTCGAAGCGACCCAACGGTCCACGCCCAAAGAAACCAGGCCCGCCGAAGCCCCCACGATGTCCGCGATCGAGTCGAGCGCGCCCACCTCATGGAAGTGCACGTCCTCCACGTCGATCCCATGTGAAGCCGCCTCCGCCGCCGCCAGACGCGCGAACGCCCCCAGCGCCAGCGCCCGCACCGCCTCGTCGAGCGCCGCATCCTCGAGCAATGCCCGGATCGACCGCCAGCGCCGGTCCGTCGTCACCTCGGGCGCCTCGACCCCCACCAGCGTCGCGACCAGGCCGTGGCGCTTGACCGTGCTGGCGTGCAGGCGAATCGGCTCGGTCCCGAGCGCGTCCACCGCCGCCTGCATGAGTTCCAGCTCGACCCCCGCGTCAGCGAGGGCGCCGAGGAACATGTCGCCGCTCGCGCCCGCCGAGCAGTCCAACCAGCCGACCGTCACCGCTCCGCCTTCACGCCGAGGATCCGGACCGCGGCCATCGCCGCACCGAACCCGTTGTCGATGTTCACCACGCTCACCCCCGGCGAGCAGGAGTTCAGCATCGTCAGCAGCGGCGCGAGCCCCCCGAACGCCGCCCCGTAGCCCACCGAGGTCGGCACCGCCACGACCGGGGCCGACACCAGGCCCGCCACGACGCTCGGCAGCGCCCCGTCCATGCCCGCCACGACGATCACGCACGCCGCCTCCCGCAGGTCCGCGACCTTGTCGAGGAGCCGGTGCAGCCCGGCGACCCCCACATCGGCGGTCAGGCGCGCGTCGATCCCGTTCGCCCTGGCGACGATCTCGGCCTCGCGGGCCACCGGCAGATCCGACGTCCCAGCGCACACCACCGCCAGCGGGCCGGCCTCCGGTGCAGGGAACTCCCCGACCGCGCACACGCCCGCCTCCACCAGCACCTCTGGGCCGAACGCCTCCCGCACCGCCGCCGCGCACGCCTCGTCGCAGCGGGTCGCGACCGCCACCCGCGCCGGGTGCGCCTCGCGCAGCGCCGCCAGGGCGCCGACGACCTGCTCGGGCGTCTTGCCCGCCGCGTACACGGCCTCGGCCGCGCCCGTCCGCGCCGGACGCCCGGTGTCGATCTTGGCCCAGCCCAGGTCCCGGTAGGTGTCCTGGGCCTCGGCGAACGCTTGCGGAGCGGTGAGTTTGCGCTGGTGTTCCACGTCCCGATCCTTTCACCCGCACCCGCCCGGCGGCCACTCGAACCGAAACCGTCCCAGCGACAGAGAGCGCCCGGCAGCGCCCAAGGGCGGCGCCATCGGGCGCGGTCACTTCCGCCCCCGCCACTGCGACGGCGATCGACCGGCGCGGCCCCTGCTCGGGCGCCTCCCCGCACCTCGTCACCGGACTACCGACTGCCCGCACCCCACTCGCCCACGGGCGTGTTCACTCTCACCACCCGGACCGGACACCATTGTGCGATCGGGCCGTCCTCCCCCTCGTCTAAGGTCAAGGGGTGTCCCAGCCGCTGATCGCCGCCCACCGCGGCGCGAACGAGTTCCTCCCCGAGCACTCCCTCGCCGCCTTCCGGCAGGCGATCGTCGAGGGCGCCGACGCGTTCGAATTCGACATCCGCCTCACCGCCGACGGGCACCTCGTCCTCCACCACGACCGCACCGTCAAGCGCACCGCCGGCGCCAAAGGCGCCGTGGCCGACCTCACCCTCGCCCAGTTGCGCGAACTCAACTTCGCCCACCGCCACCCCGACTGCGCCGGCAACCCCGAAGCCGAGCGCATCCCCACCCTCGAAGACCTGTTCGGCCTCGTCGTCGACTCCGGCAAGGACCTCAAGCTCCTCATCGAGGCCAAGCACCCCTCGAAGTTCGGGCCGCGGCTCGAGCTGCGGCTGTGGGAGACGCTGCGGCGCTGGCCGGGGCTGGACGTCACCGTGATGTCCTTCTCGCGGGCGGCGTTGAAGACCTGGCGGGGACTGGACGACGACACGCCGCTGGTGTGGATCTTCGAGTACCCGTTCCGGCGCCCGCCCGAGGGGGTGCAGGTGCTCAGTTCGCGGGTCGATTACATCGATTCGACCCCGGATTTCGTGGAACGCAGCCATGACGCGGGTTACGAGGTGTACACCTGGACGGTCAACGACGCCGACACCGCCCACCGCATGGCGGGGCTGGGGGTCGACCTCATCTTCACCGACCGGCCGGCCGCGATCCGGCAGACGCTGACGGGCTGAAGCGGCGCTCCTGAAGACGGACCAGGGGTGCGCCTGTAATGCTGGCGTCATGCGGAGCTAACAGGTAGGTTGCTGTATAGCCTCCCCACGGCACGTCGGAAGGAAGGGGACCGCGATGCCCGCTGCGATACCGGCACCAGAGCGGCTGCGCGTCCCCCACCAGTCCGGGGCGCCCGGCCAGGTGCGGCGGTGGCTGCGCGATTCGCTCCCCGATCTTCCGGACGAGGTCCGAGACGATCTGCTGGTGTGCGCGACCGAGCTGGTCTCCAACGCGGTCCGGCACGCCCGGCCGCTGCCGAGCGGGGACCTGTGCGTGGTCTACACGCTGGGTCCGACCGATGTCGAGGTCCGCGTGATCGACGGCGGTTCGCGGACGCACCCGCATGTGTGCGCGGTGAATCTGGACTCGGCGCACGGGCGGGGCATGTTCATAGTGTCCAAACTGTCCACCGACTGGGGCGCCCGGACCCTCGGCGACGGCACGCAGGAAGTCTGGGCCCGCATCCCGGTCCGCTGACCCGCGGCCGCCCGCGATCCAGCTGCCCGCGATGCCGTTGGCGGCGTCGCCGCCCGGCCGAATTGTCGGACCCCCGTGTCACCCTCGAATCGGGGGCGGCTGCGAATCGCGGCCCTAATGGCCCCCGCCTGCCCTCAAACCCTTTCGAGCCCTGTCGCCGTACGCTGTGCGGGTGTCCAACCGTCCGCTCATCATCGACCTCGCCTTCTACTCCCTGGCCGCGCTCTTCGCGGGCGCGACCGCGCTGTGGACGACCCTCGACTCGCACGCCCAATGGGGCGCCATCGCGTTCGGCGGCTACCTCCCCGCGGCCGTCTGCGCCGCGATCCTCCTGACCCAGCCCGGCGCGGTCTGGCGCCGCCGCGCCCTCGTCGCCGGTGCCACGGCAGTCGCGGTCGCCGCGATCCCCTTGGTGTTCATGGCGATCGACCGCGCCAGCGGCATCACCGGACGAGCCCAGGAAGAAGTCCTCGTCGTCGAGGCCTCCGGCGCACGCCTGCTCGACACCGGCAGCCCCTACCTCCACGCGGACGCGATCGCCGCCCTCCCCGAACCGCTGCTCGGCTACAACCCCTACCAGCCCGGCATGGCCGCCTTCGGCCTCCCGGCCGCGGCCCTCGGCGAGCACTGGTGGACCGACGCCCGCCTCCACTTCCTCCTCGCCGCCCTCGCCTGCGCCATCGCGGCCGCCCGGCTCCTGCGCGGCGGGTCCGGCACCGGCTACGACACGGGCGCGGGCAAGGGCCCGCTGCTGCGCGCCGTCCAGGCCACGTTCGTCTTCCCCGTGTGCGCCTTGACCTTCGCGACCGGCGGCGACGACATGCCGGTGGTCGCCCTCATGGTCCTCGCGCTCGCCTACGCCCACCGCGACCGCCCCTTCGCCGCCGGACTGGCGATCGGCGCTGCCGCCTCGCTCAAACTGTTCGCCTGGCCCGTCGCGGTGATCCTCGCGTTCCTTGCCTTGCGGCGCTTTGGTTCAGCCCCGGCAGTGCCCGGAAGCGACGCCGCCCCTTCGGGAACGCGCGACGCGGGACTGCGCCGCTACCTCGGCGGGTTCGCCCTGCCCGTGGCGGTGACGATGCTGCCGATCCTGGCCACGGACGCGCGCGGCTTCATCGACAACGTGATCGCGTTCGGCCTCGGCCACGGGGTGGTCACCTCCCCGGCGCAGTCGCCGCTGCCCGGACACCTTGTCGCCCAATACGTCCCGGGCGGCGAACTGATCGCCCCGGCACTGCTCGGCTTGGCGGCCTTGGTCATCGCCGGGCTGCTGTGGACGCGGCCCCCGGTGTCGGCGGCCTCGGCGGCGCTGTGGTCCGCGGCGGGGCTCTCGGCGGCGTTCCTGCTCATGCCCTCGACCCGCTTCGGGTACCTGCTCTACCCGGTGGTGCTGCTCGGATGGTGGCTGCCGCTGCGCGACGCGATCGCGGGCTCGGCCACCGCCACGCTGTTCACCGCCCCGCCGCCAGGCGGCGCGGACGAGAACGACGAGGTGGTCGACGACCTGGAGCACGAGACCGGCCCCGGCCCGTCACTCGCCGTCGAATGGTGGCGCTGAACCGGGATCCGAAATGGACCCTGACGCGGCGTCGTCTCGCGACGCTGCACCGCCCGCAAACCGAATCCGTATGGGGCGGCGACAGAGTGTACGGTGACGGGCATGCAACTCACCTGCCCCAAGTGTGCTGCCATGATGCGCCAGTACGAACGCAACGGCATCGTCGTCGACCAGTGCTCGGCCTGCCGCGCCGTGCTCCTCGACCGCGGCGAGCTGGAGCATCTCATCGACACCGAGAAATGGGTCAACGGCGCGTCGGAAGGCTCGACCACGGCGCCCATGCCCGCGTACCAGGGCGGCGATACCCCGCAGAACCGCGAACGCCGGACCCTCCTGCAGATCCTCTTCGGCGACTAGCCGCCGGTCAGACCGCCATGTCCACGAAGCGCGAGAGGTGCAGCTGGGCCGCGACGGTGATCGTGTCCGTCGCGCCGTTGCGGTGCTTGGCGACGATGAAGTCGGCCTCGCCCGCGCGCGGGGACTCCTTGTCGTAGTAGTCCTCGCGGTGCAGGAGGATGACCACGTCAGCGTCCTGCTCCAGCGAACCGGACTCGCGGAGGTCCGACAGCTGCGGGCGCTTGTCGGTGCGCTGCTCGGGACCGCGGTTCAGCTGGGCGACCGCGATCACCGGGCACTGCACCTCCTTGGCCAGCAGCTTCAGGCCACGGCTGATCTCCGAGACCTCCTGCTGACGCGATTCGGTCTTCTTCGGCGAGGTCATCAGCTGGAGGTAGTCGACCACGATGAGTTTGAGGTCGTGGCGCTGCTTGAGCCGCCGGGCCTTGGCCCGGATCTCCATCATCGTCATCGACGCCGTGTCGTCGACGAACAGCGGCGCCTCGGAGATGTCGCCCATCCGCTTGGCCAGGCGCGTCCAGTCGTCGTCGGACAGATCGCCCGAACGCAGGACGTGCATCGGCACCCGCGTCTCGGCGCTCAAGAGTCGCATGACGATCTCGAGCTTGCTCATTTCCAGGCTGAACAGCGCGGCCGCGTGCCGGTGGTGCAGTGAAGCGTGCCGCATGAAGTCCATTGCGGCCGTTGACTTGCCCGCACCGGGACGCCCGGCCACGATGATCAGCTGCCCGGCCTGGAGGCCCGACAGGAGCCGGTCGAGGTCGGCGAAGCCCGTCGGGATGCCGGTCATGAGGCCCTGGCTCGCGCCGATCGCCTCGATCTCGTCCATGGCGGGCTGGAGCAGGTCGGACAGGACCGCGAAGTCCTCGCTCTGGCGGTTGTCGGTGACCTCGTAGACGGCCTGCTGGGCGAGGTCGACCAGGTCGTCGATGTCGCGCCCGCCCTGGCCGCCGCCGTACCCGTACTGGACCACTTTGGTGCCGGCCTCGATGAGGCGGCGCAGGATCGCCTTCTCCTTGACGATCTTCGCGTAGTACCCGGCGTTCGCGGCCGTGGGCACGGCGTTGAGCAGGTCGTGGAGGTACGGGCCGCCGCCGATCTTGGCGAGGTCGCCCGAGTCGGCCAGGGCCGCCGCGATCGTGACCGCGTCGGCGGGCTCGCCGTTGCCGAACTTGTCGATGATCGCGTCGAAGATCATGCCGTGCTTGGGCTGGTAGAAGTCGCCCTGGCCGAGCACCTCGATGACGTCGGCGATCGCGTCCTTGCTCATGAGCATGCCGCCGAGGACCGACTGCTCGGCCTGGAAGTCCTGGGGCGGGGTGCGCTCGTAGGTGCGCGAGCCGCCGCCTCCGCCGCTATTACCGCCGCCGCTGAAGGGGTCCTCCGGCGGCGTGTCGAAATAGGAGCCGCCGGCGCCGTTCGAGCCGTTCGCGCCCCGCGAGTGGGCGCCTTCCGTCGACACGTCGGTCATGCCGTCACCCCCTCGGTCACCGTGCGTTCATGGAGAATGTACCGCCTGCATGCGACAGAACGGCGGTGTCGCCGACGCTATGTCGCGCCGGGCACGGTTTGCAACCGAGTCTGTGGACAACCTGTGGACAAAGCTGTGGATAACCTGTGGACAACTAGGCCCGGGCCTGTGGATAACCTGTGGACAAGAACGTGATCGAAGCTCGAATCCGGGTCGTAACCAGTGCCGACGTCGTCCACCGCCTGTGGACAGAAATTCGTTCGTGCCAACTTGGCACTAGAGTTGGGGGCGACCCCCGGCACGGATCAGAGGAGACCCGGCGCATGACCGCACCCCAGCGCCCCGAACGCAGGCCCCGACTCGACCCCGAAGGCGACGACCGGCCCGGCGAGCGGGCGTTCACGCCGACGCTGCTGGTGACACTCGCGTGGTACGCGGTGCCGGTGGTGGTCTATCTCGCGTGGGTGCTGTCGCAGGCGCCGGTGGACGCGAAGTGCGCCGAAACCGGGTGCAGCGCGGCGGCCCGGGTCGGTACGGCGGTGGCGGGCGGTTGGGCCTGGACGCTGTCGTCGCTGACGGCGAGCCTGCTGGTGGCGGTGCTGCTGCGCCTGCCGCGGGCCGGATGGCGTGCGGGCGTAGCAGGTTCGGCCGCAGCGGTCCTCGGCGCAGGCCTGGTCACGGTGGTGCTCCGCACCGCGGGCTGGGTGATCTGAACACGACAAAGGCCCGCGGCCGTTTCCGGTCGCGGGCCCTTCGCTTGGTGCTTCCTACTTCTTGCGGCGCTTGGCCGGGGTGACCTGAAGCTTGAACTTCGCGGTCACCTCCGGGTGCAGCTTCACAGCGATGTCGTAGGTGCCGATCGCCTTGATGGCGGCGGGCAGCTCGACGCGGCGGCGGTCGATCTTCGGACCCCCGGCCTCGTCGACGGCCTTGACGACGTCGACCGCGGTGATCGAACCGAAGAGACGGTCCCCGTCACCCGTGCGGGCGACGATGTGGGCGTCCGTCTGCTTCAACCGGTCGGCCACGGAACGGGCCTGGTCCAGGTCGTGGATCTGGCGCGCCGCACGGGCACGCTGGATCGAGTCAACTTCCTTCTGACCGCCCTTGGTCCAGGCGATCGCCAGGCCCTGCGGCAGCAGGTAGTTGCGCCCGTAACCGGGCTTGACCTCGACCACGTCACCGGCCGAGCCGAGGTTGGGCACCTCATGAGTCAGGATGATCTTCATGTTGCGCTCCTTCCTTAGCGGGTCTGGCTGGTGTACGGGAGCAGAGCCATCTCGCGCGCGTTCTTGACGGCGGAGGCGATCTGACGCTGCTGCTGGGTGGTCACGCCGGTCACTCGGCGGGCACGGATCTTGCCGCGGTCGGAGATGAACTTCCGAAGCAGCGCCGTGTCCTTGTAGTCGACGTACTCGATACCCTCTTTTTCAAGCGGGTTCGGCTTCTTCTTCGGCTTCCGCAGGGGAGCCGATTTAGCGTTGGCCATGTGGTGTCTTGCCTCTTACTCGAGATCGTTCCGGGACGGACCCGGTTAGAACGGCGGGTCCTCGTCGAAGCCCGCATTGCCGGCGGAAGCGCCGGCCGGGGCGGCTGAGGCCCAAGGGTCGTCAGGTGCGGATCCTGTGGAGTTGCCGCCGCCCCCGAAGGAACGACCGCCACCGCCACCGGAACCGGCGCCGGACTTGTTGAGCTTCGCGGTGGAAAAGCGCAGCGAAGGGCCGACTTCCTCGACGTCGAGCTCGTACACAGTGCGCTTCTCGCCCTCACGGGTCTCGTAGCTGCGCTGCTTGAGCCTGCCCTGCACGATCACGCGGGTACCGCGCGACAGTGTCTCGGCGACGTTCTCGGCGTACTGGCGCCACACGCTGCAGGTGAGGAACAAGGCCTCACCGTCTTTCCACGCGTTCGACTCTTTGTCGAACGCACGCGGGGTCGATGCGATTCGGAACTTCGCGACGGCGGCACCGGACGGCGTGTAACGCAGCTCGGGGTCGTCGACGAGGTTGCCGATAACCGTGATGACTGTCTCTCCTGCCATGACCTATTCTCCTAAGGTCTCGCAGTTGCTAGGTCGGGTTACCGAAGCTCCGGTCGCAGCACCTTGGTCCGCAGCACCGACTCGCTGAGCCGCATCTGACGGTCCATCTCCGCGACGGGACCGGGTTCGGACTGCAGGTCGACGACGGCGTAGACGCCCTCGTTGCTCTTGTTGATCTCGTAGGCGAGACGGCGCCGGCCCCAGACATCGATCTTGTCGATCGTTCCCCCGGCGTCCTTGACGCCTTTCAGGAACTTGTCCAGAGTCGGGCTGACCTGGCTTTCCTCGAGATTGGGTTCGAGGATCACCATGAGTTCGTAATGCCGCAAGATGCTCCACCTCCTTTGGTCTCAACGGCTGCGGTCTCTCCGCAGCAGGAGGAATCACTTGCGCGTGCCCGCCTGAATCTGAACCAGGCTCAGAACGGACAACCGCGCAATCGTACCTGCTAGTGGGTGGTGCGGCCGCAGCAGCACCACCTGGATGTGACGCTACCGCTCCGGTACGACAATTCGAGACCCGACACCGCCTGAGCTTCGCCTCACCACGCCCCCGCCGAGGCCCCGCGCTAGGTTGGAGGGCGTGACATCGGAGTTCCGCTATACCGACCTGCTTCCCGTCGGCCCCGACACCACCGAGTACCGCCTGCTGACACGGGACGGGGTGAGCACGGTCGAAGCCGCCGGAAGGCGCTTCCTCACCGTGGAGCCCGAGGTCCTCACCCGGCTCGCGACCGAGGCCGTCAAGGACATCTCCCACTTCCTGCGCCCCGCGCACCTCGCCCAGCTCCGCTCCATCCTCGACGACCCCGAGGCCAGCGGCAACGACCGGTTCGTGGCGATGGACCTGCTCAAGAACGCCAACATCGCCTCGGGGATGGTCCTGCCGATGTGCCAGGACACCGGCACGGCGATCATCATGGGCAAGCGCGGCCGCCACGTCCTGACCGACGGCCGCGACGAGGAGCACCTCTCCCGCGGCGTCTGGCAGGCCTACCACGACCTCAACCTCCGCTACAGCCAGATGGCCCCCGTGACCATGTGGGACGAGCGCAACACCGGCTCGAACCTGCCGGCGCAGATCGAGCTGTACGCCGAGGGCGACGACGCCTACAAGCTCATGTTCATCGCCAAGGGCGGCGGCAGCGCCAACAAGTCCTTCCTGTTCCAGGAGACCAAGGCGATCCTCAACCCGGACGCCATGATGCGGTTCCTGGAGGAGAAGCTGCGCGCCATCGGCACCGCGGCCTGCCCGCCGTACCACCTCGCGGTGGTCATCGGCGGCACCAGCGCCGAGTTCGCGCTCAAGACCGCGAAGTACGCGTCCACGAAGTACCTCGACTCGATGCCCACCGAGGGGTCGGCACTCGGGCACGGCTTCCGCGACGTCGAACTCGAGAAGCACGTGCTGGAGCTGACCCGCCAGTTCGGGATCGGCGCCCAGTTCGGCGGCAAGTACTTCTGCCACGACGTGCGCGTCGTTCGCCTCCCGCGCCACGGCGCCTCTCTGCCCGTGGCGATCGCGGTGTCCTGCTCGGCCGACCGCCAGGCGATGGCCAAGATCACCGCCGAGGGCGTGTTCCTGGAGCAGCTGGAGACCGACCCGAGCCGGTACGTGCCCGAAGTGGAGGAGGACGACCTCGACCAGGACGTGGTGCGCATCGACCTCAACCGGCCGATGAGCGAGGTCCGCGCGGAGCTGTCGAAGTTCCCGGTGAAGACCCGCGTGGCCCTGACCGGCACGCTCGTGGTCGCCCGCGACATCGCCCACGCCAAGATCAAGGAGCGCCTCGACGCCGGGGAGCCCATGCCCGACTACCTGAAGGACCACGCGGTCTACTACGCGGGTCCGGCCAAGACCCCCGCGGGCTACGCCTCGGGCTCCTTCGGGCCGACGACCGCGGGCCGCATGGACACCTACGTCGACCAGTTCCAGGCGGCGGGCGGTTCGTTCGTCATGCTCGCCAAGGGGAACCGCTCGCAGCAGGTGACCGACGCGTGCCAGGCGCACGGCGGCTTCTACCTCGGCTCGATCGGCGGCCCGGCCGCGAAGCTCGCGCAGGACAACATCAAGTCGATGGAGGTCCTGGAGTACCCCGAGCTGGGCATGGAGGCGGTCTGGAAGATCGAGGTCGAGGACTTCCCGGCGTTCATCGTGGTGGACGACAAGGGCAACGACTTCTACGCCGAGACCCGCAAGCCCGTGCTGACCGTGGGGCGCAAACCGCGGATCAGCATCCCGTCCTAAGAGACGCGGGAACGGGCCGCCGACCGGAAGGTCGGCGGCCCGTTCTCTTTGCGCGGCTTGCGGTTCGATCCCGTCGAACGGGTGGGGAACGAGTGGCCTCCCGTGGTGGGAGCGGTGTTTGTCCGGATCAATGCGCACGGTCATATTTTCCCGCCGTGCGGCAATCGATTGCGCCTTATGCACCCCGCAATGAGCGGCTAAGTCCCTTTTCGGCAGTGTCGTTTCGTTCATCAAAACAGTCGAGTTGATCGGTAAACCGTTAGGTAAGCCGCAAATCGGAAAATTGGGGGACCCTGCGGACAGCCCGTCACGGTTAGGCTTCGCGAGGTCGTACTGCTCAGTATGCCGCCCCCTCCACCCGGGACGCCCGCCATGATCGAACACTTCTCTTACGGCTACATCACCCTCCCGGTCGCCTTCCTGGTCTCCATGACCGGATCGGCCCTCGGGCTCCTGGTGGCGCGCCACGCCCGCCGCTACGAGCAGCCCGGGCGGCGCGTCCCCTGGCTGATCGTGGCCGCCTTCGCGATCGGCGGCCCCGGCATCTGGGTGATGCACTTCGTGGCCATGCTCGGGTTCTCGATCGAGGACGCGACGCTGCTCTACGACCCCGCCCTGACCACGCTCAGCGCCGTCGTCGCCGTCGCGGTGCTCGCGGGGGGCCTGCTCATCATCGGCCTGGGCCGGTACTCGACCCTGAAGCTCCTCCTGGCCGGGCTGTTCGCCGGTGCGGGCATCGCCGCCATGCACTACATGGGCATGGCCGCCGTCAGCGCCGACGTCCACCTCACCCACCGGACCGGGTACGTGATCGCGGCCGTCGCCATCGCCGTCGTCGCGGCCACGACCGCGCTGTGGCTGTCCTGGCGCCTCCAGCGCACCTCGGCGATCTGGCTGGCCGCGATCGTGATGGCCCTGGCCGTCAACCTCATGCACTACACGGCGATGCTCGGGATCGAGGTCGGCGGCGAGTCGGCCGAGCGCGTCCACGGCGCCCAGTCGATGGACCTGATCTTCCCGATGGCGACGCTCACCGCGATCGTGCTGCTGGTCCTCATCTACACCGTGGTCACCGCTCCCACCGAGGCGGAGATGCGCACCGACGCGCGCATGTCCTCGATCGAAGACGACCTGCGGCCGGCCACCGGACCTTCCCGGCGCTGAACCGGACGCGACGCGGGCCCGGCCCGCATCGCAGGCCGGACCCGAACGCGGAACTACTGCGGCAGCGAGCCGAAGTGCCCGGCGACGGTGTTCGCGAACGCGTACCCGTTCGTCTTGTCCCAGTTGATCGACCAGGTCATGGCCCCGCCGATGCCCGGGTAGGCCTGGTCGGGGGTGAAGTCGCCGCAGTTGGTGCGCTTGGCGAGGCAGTCGAGGGCGTTGTTCACCATCGACGGGCTCACGTAGCCCGACCCCGCGGCGCTGGAGACGGCCGGGAGGCCCAGTCCCACCTGGCTCGGGGCGAGCCCGGCCTCGAGTTGGATGCAGGCCAGCGCGGTCAGGAAGTCCACGTCGCCCTGCGCGTAGACCTGCCCGTCGCAACCGAGCATCGAACCCGAGTTGTAGTACTGCATGTTGACGATGGTCAGGAAGTCCTTGGTGTTCACCGCGAGCTGGCCGTAGCTGGTCGCGGCGGACTGGAAGTCGATGGTCTGCGGGGCCATCGTGTACACGAAGCCCGAGCCCGCCTCGGTGCGGACGGTGCGCAGCGCCTGCTCCATGTAGGTGGCGTTGAGGCCGTTCTCCAGGTCGATGTCGACGCCGTCGAAGCCGTACTCGTTCATGAGTGCCAGCAGCGAGGAGGAGAAGGCCGAGGCGGAGGCCGCGTTGTTGACGGCGACCGCGCCTTTCTCGCCGCCGACCGAGACGATCACGCTGCGGCCCTCGGCTTGGAGGGAGGCGATGTCGGTCTTGAACTCGGCCTCGGTGTACCCGGCGGCGGTGAGGCTGGAGTCGAGGGCGAAGTCGACCGCGCCTGCGGTGGTCGTGGCCTCGGCGAACGCGATCGCGATGATGTCGTACTCGTCGGGGATCGCGTTGAGCTCCATGACGCCGGAGCCGTTGTCGAAGTTGTGCCAGTAGCCGGTGAGGTGGGCGGTGCCGTCGGACGGCTCGCCGGTGGGCTCTTCCGTGGGTTCCTGTGTCGGTTCCTCACTGGGGGAGGCGGAGGTGGTCGGGTCGGTGGCGCCGTCGCAGGCGCCGAGGTCCTGCCAGACCCCCCATTCGCCGGTGGTGCCGGGGGTTTCGCCGGTGGTCCACCACTTGGCCTTGTACTCGCGCTCCTGGTAGCTGACGAAGTCGCCGCCGACGTACACGGCGCTTGAGGACCAGGGGGTGCCGTCGCAGGCGACCGCGGCGGAGGCGTTGTAGGCGAAGGCCATCGGCAGGGCGATGGCGGTGCCTGCGGTGACGAGGGTGGAGACGGCGATGACCGCCGCTTTGCGGGTGCGTCGCAAGGGACCTCCAAGATCAGTAAATATTCCTAAGAAATTCATGATCATCGTGGCGCGGCACACGTGCCCTGTCAAGACTCCAGGCGTGAAAAAATCCGGCTCGTCCCGATTACGCCCCCATTGGTGAAGGGCCGCAACGGCACGAGCCGGAGAGATTCCGAGTCTCCTATAGACGGTTACATGTCAGTGCTCGACGTAAGTGAGCAGGTCCTGACGGGTGAGCACCCCGACCGGCTTGCCCTCGGCGAACACCATGAGCGCGTCCCGGTCCTGCAGCGCCGCAACGGCCCGCTCGACCTGCTCGCCCGAACCGATCGTCGGCAGCGCCGCGCCGATGTGCCGCTCCAGCGGGTCGTGCAGCGTCGCCTTCCCCGAGAACAGCGCGTCCATGAGGTCCCGCTCGGCGACCGCACCGGCCACCTCGCCGCTCGTCACCGGCGGCTCCGCCTTGAGCACCGGCATCTGGCTCACCCCGTACTGGCGCATGATGTCGATCGCCTCGCGCACCGTGTCCTGCGGGTGCACGTGGACCAGCTCGGGAATGTCGCCGCCCTTGCTCGCCAGCACCTCGCCCACCGTGGTCTCGCCCGAGCCGCCCAGGAAGCCGAACTCGGTCATCCACGCGTCGTTGAAGATCTTCGAGAGGTACCCGCGGCCGCTGTCGGGCAGGATCACCACGATCACGTCCTCAGGGGACGCGTCCCGGGCCACCGCCAGGGCGCCCACCACGGCCATCCCCGACGAACCGCCGACCAGCAGGCCCTCCTCGCGGGCGAGGCGGCGCGTCATCGCGAACGACTCCGCGTCGGTGACCTCCACGATCCGGTCGACCAGGCTCTTGTCGTAGTTCCCCGGCCAGAAGTCCTCGCCCACGCCCTCGACCAGGTACGGGCGGCCCGTCCCTCCCGAGTAGACCGAACCCTCCGGGTCCGCGCCGACGACCTGGACCTTCCCGGCCGAGACCTCCTTGAGGTACTTGCCGATCCCGGTGATCGTGCCGCCCGTGCCCACGCCCGCGACCAGGTGCGTGATCCGCCCCTCGGTCTGCTTCCACAGCTCCGGCCCGGTCTGGTGGTAGTGCGAGGCCGGGTTCGCCGTGTTCGAGTACTGGTCGGGCTTCCACGCCCCCTCGATCTCGTCGATCAGGCGGTCGGAGACCTTGTAATAGGAACGCGGGTCCTCCGGGTCGACCGCCGTGGGGCACACCACGACCTCCGCGCCGTACGCCTTCAGCACGTTCCGCTTGTCCTCGGACACCTTGTCCGGGCACACGAACACGCACTTGTACCCGCGCTTCTGCGCCACCATCGCCAAGCCCACACCGGTGTTCCCACTGGTCGGCTCGACGATGGTCCCGCCGGGCCGGAGCGCCCCCGAGGCCTCGGCCTCGTCGATCATGCGCTGGGCGATGCGGTCCTTGATGGACCCGCCGGGATTGAGGTACTCGACCTTCGCGAGCACGGTCGCGGCCACTCCGTCGGTGACCGAGTTGAGCTTCACCAGCGGGGTGTTGCCGATGAGATCGAGGACGGATTCGTAGTACTGCATGCCCACAGCCTAGGCCCGAAGCCTCCGCGGTCCCGACAGTCCGCCGCCCGTGTCCCGCCACATCCGCACCCGTCGCTGTACCCACCCATCGGCCTCCGCCGATCCCGCAGCGTGGATACGATCGGCGGTGGGACCGCCCCCGCCGGGCCGCTCGGCGACAATCAGGGCGCAGAACCTCTTACACAACGCTAGGGAGACATCAGGCATGAGCACCGCCGACATCGGCGTGGTCGGGCTGGCCGTCATGGGCTCCAACCTCGCCAGGAACTTCGCCCGCCACGGCTTCACCGTCGCCGTCTACAACCGCACGTACGCCAAGACCACCGAGCTGATCGACGCGCACGGCGACGAGGGCGACTTCATCCCCTCCGAGGAACTCAAGGACTTCGTCGCCTCCCTCAAACGCCCCCGCAAGGCCATGATCATGGTCCAGGCCGGGAACGCCACCGACGCCGTCATCGACCAGCTCGCCGCCCTCATGGAACCGGGCGACATGATCATCGACGGCGGCAACGCCCACTTCGAGAACACCCGCCGCCGCGAAGCCGCCCTCCGCGAGAAGGACCTCCACTTCGTCGGCACCGGCGTCTCCGGCGGCGAAGAAGGCGCCCTCCTGGGCCCCGCGATCATGCCCGGCGGCTCCGAGGAGTCCTACGAGAGCCTCGGCCCGATCCTCGAGGCGATCAGCGCCAAAGCCCCCGACGGCACCCCCTGCTGCACCCGCCTCGGCCCCGACGGCGCCGGGCACTTCGTCAAGATGGTGCACAACGGCATCGAATACTCCGACATGCAGCTCATCGGCGAGGCCTACGACCTCCTGCGCCGCGGCGTCGGCATCGAACCGGCCGACCTCGCCAAGATCTTCTCCGAATGGAACGCCGGCGAACTCGACTCCTACCTCATCGAGGTGACCGCCGAAGTCCTCGGCCACGTCGACGCCGCCACCGGGAAACCCCTCGTCGACGTCATCGTCGACCAGGCCGGCCAGAAGGGCACCGGACGCTGGACCGTCCAGAACGCCCTCGACCTCGGCGTCCCGGTCACCGGCATCGCCGAAGCCACCTTCGCCCGGGCCCTGTCCAGCGGCGTCAAGCAGCGCGAAGGCGCCGTCGACCTGCTCACCGGCCCCACCGAGAAGGCCGAGATCCCCGAGAGCTTCGTCGAGGACGTCCGCCAGGCCCTCTACGCCTCCAAGATCGTCGCCTACGCGCAGGGCTTCGACCAGATCGCCGCCGCCAGCGCCGAATACGAGTGGGGCATCGACCTCGGCTCCTGCTCGGCCCTGTGGCGCGCGGGCTGCATCATCCGCGCCCGCTTCCTCGACCGCATCACCGAGGCCTGGCGCTCCGACCCCGACCTGCCGACCCTGCTCGCCGCGCCGGAGTTCACGAAGATCGTCACCGATGCGCAGGACTCGTGGCGGCGGGTCGTCGCCACGGCCGCCTTGGCGGGCATCCCGACGCCGGGCTTCTCGTCGGCGCTGGCGTACTACGACGGCCTGCGGTCGCGCCGCCTCCCGGCGGCCCTGATCCAGGGGCAGCGGGACTTCTTCGGCTCGCACACGTACAAGCGCGTGGACCGCGAGGGCACGTTCCACACTGACTGGTCGGGCGACCGGTCGGAGCTCGAGCTCTAAAGCGCGTTCAGACGGCGCCGCCCCCGCTCGATCGAGCGGGGGCGGCGCCGTTTCGCGTGAGGCCGTGACGGCGACCATAATTACACTTGCTGGTTTCCTTTCAGTCCTGAACGGTGTAATCTCGAATTACACCGACTGGTTTCCTAAGGAAACCAGTAAGTTCCCTCGTGAACGGAGACTTTCATGTCCACCCTCACCATCGGCCCGGCCCGCGTCGACTACCGCGTCGTCCCCGCCGCTGCGAGCCCTGCGGGGCAACGCAACCTCGTCCTCGTCCACGGCACCGGATCGGGCGGCGCTGACATGGTCTGGGGCGAGCTGCTCGGCCACTTCACCGCGACGCGCACCGTGGTCCTGCCCGAACTCTCGGGCTCGGCCAAGACCGAGGACGACGGCGCCCCGCTCACCGTCGAAGGCCTCGCCGGACAGGTCGCCGCCGTCATCGAGGCGACCGGCGGCGGGCCCGTCGACGTCGTCGGCTTCTCCCTGGGTGCCACCGTGACCGCCGCCCTCGCCGCGCTCCGCCCCGACCTGGTCGCCCGGGCCGTCTCGATCGCGGGGTGGGCCCGCAGCGACCACCCGGCCCTTCAGCAGACGTTCGGGCTGTGGCGCTCCCTCGCCGACGACCCCGCGCGCTTCGGGCGGTTCGCGACGACCACCGCGTTCAGCTCCACGTTCCTCGGCCTCGTCGGGCCTGAGGCCGTGGCCGGGATCAACACCGGGATGATCCCCGACGAAGGCACCCTGCGCCACATCGACCTCGATGTGCGCCTGGACATCCGCGGCCTCCTGCCGAAGATCGAGGCGCCGGTGCTGGTCATCGGCAACGCCCACGACGCGTGCATCCCGGTCGGCCTGACCCGCGAACTCGCGGAGGGCATCGCAGGGAGCGCGTACGCCGAGCTCGACAGCGGCCACATCAGCTTCGCCGAGCAGCGCGAAGCGCTCCTCGAAGCGGTCGACGGATTTCTTAAATGAGCACAGCCTCAGATGAGCACTGCCCGGCGTGACCGCGCAGGCCGACGGGCGAGGCCCCCGCCCGTCGGCCCGTAGACTGGCCCCGACATCGGACCAGGAGGGGCGACATGGGCTCGGAGGCCACAGCGGCGCGGCGCGGCCGCCCCGACAAGCGCGAAGCGATCATCCGCGCCGCCAGCCGGGTGTTCGGGCGCGAAGGCTATGCGCGGGCCACGGTCGACGCGATCGCCGTCGAGGCCGGAGTGTCCAAGAAGACCATCTACAACCACTTCGGCGACAAAGCCGAACTGTTCCGCACCGCTGCCCTCGAAGGCGTCCAAGAGGTCTCCGACCACATCGGCGTCCTCATCGACAAGCACCTGTCGAAGATCCTCGACCTCCAGACGGACCTGACCGACTTCGCGATCGACCGCGTCAAGGCGATCCTGGGCGCCCCCGACGAGCACACCGCGTTCAGCCGCACCATCCGAGCCGAAGTCGCCCACCTGCCCTCCGCGGTGCTCGACGAATGGCTGCGCGAAGGACCAATGCGCTCCCAGCGCGAGATCGCCGCGAAACTGCGCGCCATGGCCGACCGCGGCCTACTCGCCGTCGACGACGCGGACAAAGCGGCCGAGTACTACACGCTGCTGAGCTTCACCCCGATCAGCGACCGGACCTTCTTCGGCGCACTCCCGATCAGTGACGAGGAGATCGCGGCACTGGCGGGCGACGGGGTGCGGATGTTCCTGCGGCTCTATGCGTCCGAGCCTCAGGCCTCGAACCGGGGACCGTAGGAGCCGCCGAGGTCGACCGGCTCGGTGGGCGCCTCGCCGTCGCGCAGGCGTTTGACCAGTGCGACGAGGCGGTCGGGGGCGAGCATGCCGTCGGAGGAGCCGCACTGCTCGACGGGCAGCCACCCGAACCCGAGGCGCTGCTCGTAGTCGATGTCACTGAGCACTCGCGGTTCGAAGCGTTGGACGCGGTGGAAGAAGTACCAGTTCTGCTGGACCAGCAGCCGCCAGTCCTGCCCGCGCGGGAAGCAGACGTACACGCCGTGGGCGACCGGCCCGACGAGTGCTTCGGGGCCGATCGCGTACCCGGTCTCCTCGGCGACCTCGCGGATCGCGGCGGCGGTCAGGTCTTCGCCGTCCTCGACGCCGCCGCCGGGGATGAACCAGCGGGTGACGCCGTCCAAGCACCGGTCGCCGCCCATGTGGAGGACGTTGTCCTCCTGGTCGAGGAGGATGACGCGGGCGGCGGTGCGGAAGGTCGCGCCGGTCTCGGACTCGATGCTCATGCGGCGCTCGCTTCGCGGCCGGTCGCGTCGAGGTGGACCGGTGCGGTGGGGATGTCGCCGTTGAGCATTCGCTTGATCAGGTCCACCAGCGAATCGGTCCATTCGCAGCCGTCGGTGGTGGTGAACGCCTCGACGGGGATCCAGTTGAACTGGAGGTCCTGCTCGTAGAGGTCGCCGCCGGAGACGCGCGGCTCGAAGCGTTCGACGCGGACGAAGAAGTAGTGGTTCTCCTGCGTGAAGGGCCCGGACTCGCGGAGTGCGTGGTAGTACTGGCGGGCGACCGGGCCGATGAGGTCGGCGGGGCGGACGCGCAGGCCGGTCTCCTCGAACAGTTCGCGCGAGGCGGCCTCGCGCATGGTCTCGCCGGGGTCGATGCCGCCGCCGGGCAGGATCCAGCGGGCCGGCCGGTCGGGGGTGGCGTATCCGCCGACGAAGAGGACGCAGTCCTGCTCGTCGATGACGATGCCGCGGGCGCCGTGCCGGTCGATTCGGGTGGTTTCGTTCGTCGCGCTCACCGGTCAAGTATGGAGGCACGCTCGGTAGTCGTCCAGCCCCTATCGGTGTCCCAGGACCAGGCGCCCCACGGGAGCCGAACGGGCGCAACGGGTCCGGTGCCGCCTGCGAGGGCGCTGAGCAGGGAGGCGATGCCCGCGGGGAACACGAGGGCGTCGGCCAGGAGGACGCGCGCGCACCTGCGCCTGACGGTGGTCATCGGGCGCTCGGGTCGGTCCAGGGCATCTCCACCGGGGCGTCGAAGCGCTCGCCCGCGAGGAGGCGCTTCAGGACCTCGGCCAGGCCGATCGGGAAGAGGACCGCGCCCGAGGCCGCCAGGTCGTCCTGCGACAGCCAGGCGAGGTCGCTGATCTCCCGCTTCTCGGCTTCACTGAGCCCGCCCGGGTCCGGCTCGAAATGCCCGGTGCGCAGGAAGAAGAAGTTGTCGTCCGAGTAGAAGCGGACGCCGTCGTGGGTCGTCCAGGGCCCTTCGGTGTGCGCCACCGCCCCGCCGAGCGCCTCCGGGTCCACGCGCAGCCCGATCTCCTCGAAGACCTCGCGGACCGCGGCCTCGGCGAGGGTCTCGCCCTCGTCGGTCCCGCCGCCCACGGTGAAGTGGTAGTCCGCGTCCTGGCGGATCAGGCCCGGGCCGAAGAACAGCAGGGCCCGGTCCTGATCGTCGACGATGAGGACGCGCGCCGTGCGCCGGAAGATGAGCCCTTCGGGGGTGGTCGCCATGCCCGCCAGCTTAATCCGGGCCGCCAGTTCGCGGCCCGTGCTCGGTCGCCGGGAACGCGGAAGGGCCCGCGGGGGTGTCGCCGCGGGCCCGGTCTCCTCCTAGGCCGTCGCCGGTTCCGGCACGGACTCGGGTGCTTTGCGCTCGGCGAGCAGCCGCTTCGCGAGCCGCCCCGAGGCCTCGGCGACGCCCATGATCATGAGCGCGTTGATCGCGTGGAAGCCGAAGATGATCTGGCCCGGCGTCGTCCCGGCCACGCTCACCACCGCGATGATCGACTGCAGCACGACCAGGCCGAACGCGGTCGCCGCCAGGCCCACGAGCTTGCCGCCCGACCGGGCCAGCGCCGCGAACAGGATCGCCAGCAGCGCCACCACACCGATGACGCGGCCGTTCATGATGTGCAGCGAGAACGACTCGTCCGGTGAACCCGAGGCGATGGCCCCGTACCCGGCCAGGAAGAACTGGATCCCGATCAGCACGTGCAGGAGGATCGTCCAGATCCGATAGAACCTAAGCATCGATGCTCCTCAATTCAATTTCGTCCTGGACGGCGTCGACCGCGGTCATCGCCCCGTACGTCAGCAGGTAGACCACGCAGTGGTCGGTGAACACGTCGCCCCGCCACTCCTCCACATCGGACTCTTTGACTGCGCCGGGCGCGAGCGCCGCCGACACCGCCAGCCACGCCCCCAAGGCCGTCTGCGACGGCAGGCCCTCCGCGCCCGACAGCGCGGGCGGCCACTCCCCGAGGCCCGTGCCGCCCGCACCCACGGTGCGCGCCACGGCCTCCGCGGCCTGGTCGCTCAGCAGCATCGACCCGTACGAGGCCATCGCCCGCACCGCGCCGTACGCCCGGCCGACCGGTGAACCGGCCGCCCAGGCGGGCTCGCGCACCTCCAGGCCCTTGACCCACTCCGGTTGATCGTCCAGGAACGCGAGGCTCGCCCCCGGCTCCAGGTCGGCCGCCACGGCCTCGCGCACCAGCCGGGACGCGACCTGGCGTCCCAGCCGCGAACTGGTCACCGGGCTCGGCGACTCGTTGTGCGCCAACGCCTTCACCAACCGCGTGATCAGCTCGAACACCAGGGCCGTGCCGATGAACCGCGCCGCGGCCTCGGCTGGGAAGGGCCCCTCCGGGCCCGGCTCCAGGGCCCAGTCGGCCAGCGCCGACCACTCCTGCGGGATCCGGCCCGAACGCACCGCCTCGGCCAGCTCCGGCTCACCGGCGGCGTGCAGCATCATCGTGTGCGCGTCGGTGCAGAAGCGGCACTCGTTGCGCACCGCGATCACCGTCGCCACCACCTCCTTCGCCTTGCGCTCCTCGGGGCCGCCGACCAGCAGCGACTCGCGCAGCAGCGCCCACACCGGCGCGAGCAGTTCCGGTGCGGGCGAGAGCATCGTGATCGCGGGGCCGATCACGCCCAGCTCGGACTGCACCTGCCGGTACACCTCGGCCACGAGGCCTTCGGCGTGCTTCGGATCGACGGGGGCGACGTGCCTGACTCCAGGGGACATCTGCGGTTCCCTCTCTTCGTTTCCTTTCGGCGGCAACGCCGCCGCACCCCTCCAGGCTCCCCGCGGCGAGACCCCGCCGCGTCGTCCCGCAGCGGGCTTTCGCGGCGGCGCCGAGCGCAGCAGGAGGCCCGGCCGCGTACACCCGGGGCGGTACGAGGGGCCTGCACCGCGGGCCGACGCCGCCGCGGCCTTCCCGCCATAGGATTGACCCATGTCGAAGCCCCCTGGAAACCGCCTCACGGAACGGCGGCGCGATCTCCTCCTCACCGTGCTGCTGCTGGCCGACTCGCTCGCGCCGGGGGTCTACAAGCAGCTGGTGGGCGAGGGCATCCCCTGGTACGGGTGGATCCTGCTCGTGATCGGGCCGCTGGCGTTCCCGTTCTGGCGCCGCCGCCCGCGCACCGTCATGGTCCTCAGCGTGGTCGCCGTCCTTGCCTCCTGGCACCTCGGCACCGGGCCGCTCCCCATGGTCCCCGGGCTCGTCGCGATCGCGCTGGCCATGTACCTGGGGCACCGCAAACTCACCGTGGGCCTGGTCCTGGCCCTGTCGTTCCTCGTCTCCTGGGGCAGTTGGCGCAACGCCGGGTACGAGATCACCGGTGACGTGGCCCAGCGTTCTCTGCTCGTCATCGGCTGGCTCCACGTGGCGCTCATCTCGGGTTGGTCGCGGCGCCAGCGGGACGCGTACATGGCCGAGGCCGAGCACACCCGGGAGGAGGCGGTCAAGCGCAAGGCCGCCGACGAGCGGGTGCGCATCGCCCGCGAGCTGCACGACTCCCTGACCCATTCGATCTCGGTCATCCGCGTCCAGGCGGGGGTGGCACTGCACTTGGCGCGCAAGCGGGGCGAGGAGCCGCAGCCCGCGCTGGTGGCCGTGGAGGCGGCCGCGAAGGACGCCACGCGGGAGCTGCGCGAGACCCTCACGATGCTCCGCGACGACGAGGGCCACCGGCTCGCGGGCGTGACTTCGCTCGCCGACCGGTATCGGGGCCTGGGCCTGCAGGTCGACATGGAATGCGAGATCGACGACGTGGCCGCGATCGGCGAGGAGGCCGACCACGCCGCGTACCGGATCGTCCAGGAGGCCTTGACGAACGCCGTCCGCCACTCCGCTGGCGATCGGGTCTGCGTCCGCATCGAGCACCGCGCGGGCGCACTCACCGTGGAGGTCGCCGACAACGGGGACGTGGCCCGGTTCGAGGCCGGGCGGGGCATCACGGGCATGCGCGAGCGGGTCGACGCGCTCGGCGGCACCCTCCATGTCGGACCCGGCGAGTACGGTTTCACCGTCCGTGCCGAACTCCCCGACCCGACCGCCGGCGAACCGCAGGTACCGGCCCAGTCCGCTCAATCATCGAAGCCCGCGCAGCCACCGCAGCCACCGCAGCCCATGCGGTCGTCCGAACCCGCGCAGCCGCACCAGCTCACGCAACCGTCCCAACCCGCGCCGCCACCGCAGTCCGTCGCCGAGAGCGCTGCGGCCGAACCGGGTGCCGCCCGATGATCAGGGTGCTGCTCGCCGACGACCAGCCGCTCATGCGGGGCGGCTTCCGCGCCCTCATCGACGCCGAGGACGACATGATCGTCGTCGCCGAGGCCGCCGACGGACCCACCGCGGCCCGCCTGGCCGCCGAGGTCCGCCCCGACGTGGCCCTCCTCGACGTCGAGATGCCCGGCGGGGACGGCATCAGCGCCGTCCGCGCCATCGCCGCCAACCCCGCGCTCGACGACCTGCGCGTCGTCATGCTCACCAACTACTCCTTCGACGCCTACGTCTTCGACGCACTGCGGGCCGGGGCCGCGGGCTATCTGGTGAAGGACACCGAGCCCGAGGAGCTGCTGCGCTGCGTGCGGGCCGCCGTGGCCGGGGAGACGCTCCTGTCGCCGCAGATCGCGGCGAAGCTCGTCGCCGAGTACGTGGCCCACCCGCCCTCGCGCCTCGCGGGCCGCGTTGAAGGGCTCACTTCGCGCGAGACGGAGATCGTCGCCCTCGTCGCGCGCGGCCTCACCAACGGCGAGATCGCCGAACGCCTGTTCATCAGTCCCGCGACCGCCAAGACCCACGTGCACCGGGCGATGATGAAACTCGCCGTCCGCGACCGGGCGGGCCTGGTCGTCTTCGCCTACGAGTCGGGTCTGGTGCAGCCCAAGGGAACGGCGTAAGGCTCGGTCACTCCCGTGACTTGTCGGGCTCGTCGGCGTCCCGCCCGCTGCCACTGGGATCCGCCGCGTCGTCGTCCCGGTCGCTGACGCTCGGCTCCCCGGCCTCGCCCGCGGCCGTGCCCGCGGGGTCGGCGGCCGGGTCGGCGGTGGCGTTGTACTCGGAGCCGAACAGCAAGGCCAGGTTGGTGATCCACAGCCACACCAGGAACACGATCATCCCGCCGAGGGCCCCGTACGTCTTGTCGTAGTTCCCGAAGGTCGACGCGTACAGCCCGAACCCGACGGAGGCCGCGAGCCACAGGACCACCGCCAGGGTCGCGCCCGGCGCCCGTTCGCCCAGGCGCGAGCGCTTCGCCGGGGCCAGCCAGTACAGGAGCGCCACGATGACGACGACGAGCACCACGACCGCGGGCCATTTCACCCACGCCCACACCATGGTCGCGGTGTCGCCGGACCCGAGGAGCTTCCCGACCGCGCGCGCCGCCGTGCCGCCGGTGGCCATGACGATGCCGCACGCCGCCGCGAGCACGCCGACGACGATCGTGAGCACGACGCGGACGACGAGGACCGTCCACCAATGGCGCGTCTCCTCGGTGCCGTTGACGCGGTTGAGGGCCCGCGAGAACGCGGCCACGTAGTTCGAGGCCGCCCACAGGGCCGCGACCAGGCCGACCAGGGCCATGAACCCGGCGGCGCGCGGGTTCATCTGGAGTCTGGCGACGGCGTCCTCGATGATCGACATGGTGTCGGCCGGGGCGATCTCGCCGATCGCGTCGAGGAACTCCTTCGTGGCTTCCTGGCTGAGCAGCCCGATGATCGAGGTGCCGACCAGGATGGCCGGGAAGACCGACAGGACCGAATAGTAGGTGAGGGCCGCCGCGGTGTCGGAGCGGCTCTCGGCCGCGAACCGCTTGGCGGCTTTGATGAGTGATCGTCCGCCCATGACTCCACCGTCTCAGGCGCGGCCCCGCCGCGGGGGCGATCGGCCGAATCCGGCACTACCGCGTCATGCGGTCGGTCTGCTCCTCGCCGCCGGTACGGGTGCGCGTGGTCAGCGCCCAGATGACGAACACGTCCACGGCGATCACCAGTGAGGCCCACAGCGGGTACTGGGGGGCGAGGAAGAACTGGTTCATCGCGGAGACGACCGCGACCAGGAGCGCGGGGGAGGCGCTGCGGCGCAGCAGGGCGAGGCGCCGTCCCGGGCCGAGCTGCGCGAGCCCGACCACGATGGCCGCCAAGCCGATCACGAGGTTGACCCAGCCCCAGCCGGTGTTGTCGGCCCGGTACCAGTAGCCGCCGCCGGTGAAGACGAACGCCGCGCCGCTGGCGACGACGTAGCCGATGAAGACCTGCCAGGCGCCGACGAGCAGGAGCAGGACCCCGGCGAAAGGGGAGCCTTCGGGTCCTCGGCGAGGATTCCAGTCCTCTTGCGTCATGTGCGGTCCCCCGGATGCCGGACGGCCCCAGCGCCGCCGCTTGCGTGAGCACAGCTTAGGCGACGCGGCGGCGGGGCCACGGCTTCCACACCGCCCGCGGCGCCGGAGGTTCGGGCGCCGCAACACCCGGTGAGCGTCACGGTGCGCGCTGCCGTGTCCCGGGAGCGTTCCGGCGCGCGGCTACGCGTCCTGCCCGTCCGGTGCGTCTTGCGCGTCGTCGAGTCGGCGCAGCCAGTTGGCGAGCAGCGCGCTGCCGTCCTCGGTGAGGATCGACTCCGGATGGAACTGCACCCCTTCGACATCGACGTCGCGGTGGCGCAGGCCCATGACCGTCCCGTCGTCGCTGTGGGCGCTCACCGTGAGCGGCTCGCGGACGCTCGCGGGCTCCACGGCCAAGGAGTGGTAGCGGGTCGCGGTGAACGGGTTCGCGAGGCCGGCGAAGACGCCCGCGCCGTCGTGGCGGATCGGGGAGGTCTCGCCGTGGCGCAGCTCCGCGGCGCGAGAGACCGTGGCCCCCCAGTGCTCGGCGATCACCTGGTGCCCCAAGCACACTCCGAGGACCGGGACGTTCCCGGCGAAGCGGTCGAGCAGGTCGTGGCCGAGCCGGGCCTCGTCCGGGCGGCCCGGACCCGGCGAGAGCAGGACCCCGGTGGGGCGCAGGCGCACCGCCTCCTCCACGTCGGTGCGGTCGGAGCGGCGCACCTCGACTGTCGCGCCCAGGGCCCGCAGGTAGGAGACGATGGTGTGGACGAACGAGTCGCGGAAGTCGACGACCAGCACGCTACCCATCGACGCGCGCCGTCGCTCTTGCCGGGCTCAATCGGCGTCCTCGCTGGACTCCCCGTCGGGCGACTGCGCGGTCTCCCAGTCGTCGGGGTCGAACCCGGTGCCCTGGCAGTCCAGGCCGGGGGTGCACGTGGGCGACTCGGCGTCCCCGCCGTCCTCGGGCTGCTCGACGTTCACCTCGCCCGCGGGGTCGACGTTGCTCCAGGGCATGTGCGGGTGGATCGCCGGGAAGAGGACGAACCACAGCAGCGCCAGCGTGCCCGCGCCGAGCGCGAGCGAGCCGGCGATCTTGCCCGGCAGGCCGCCGGGGATCTTGCTCCAGATCCACGAGTACACGTCAGGCCTCCGGGTCGACTGCGGCGGGGGGCAGGTCGCCCTCGGGGTCGCGCGCGATGGTGTCCACCAGCTGGCTGTAGACGACGTAGCGCTCGTAGTTGTCCCACCGGGGGTGGCAGGTGAACAGGGTCAGCCAGTAGTCCTCGTCGCCCGGTTCGCTCCCGGGCTCACCGGGCACGGGGGCGGTGATGTCCACTTGGGTCTCGTCGACGACGACGTGCTCCTGCACCTCGTAGATGTAGAAGCTCTCCTTGGTCTCGATCACGACCTTGTCACCGGGCTCCAGTGAGCGGATCTCGGAGAAGATCGCGGGCACGTTGTGACCGGCGAGGGTGAAGTTCCCCTGCTCGCCGGGGTAGGCGCCGTCGAGGAAGCGGCCGGGCGCGTACTCGATGTCGGCCGGTTCGGTCCCCTCGACGAGGGTCCAGGACTCGGCGCGGATGTCGGGCGCCCACATGCGCGCGAAGGCGTCGCCGAGTTCGGGGACGGGCGCGCCGTCGACGCCGTCGCCCTCGGCCTCGCCGTCCCAGATGGTGTCGAGGTCGGTCGAGAGGGTGTCCTGCTCGTTGTTGATCACCTGGGCGACGCCGAAGACTTCGTAGGCGGCGTAGAGGAGGACGACCACGCCGAGGCTGATGAGGGCCTCGCCGAGGCCGCGGACGGTGCCGCGCAGGCCGCCGCCGTCACCGCGGTGGCGCTTGACGCTGCGCTTCTTGCGGGCGGCGCTCTCGGCGCCGGGCGGGGCGGGCACCTCGTCGGCGGGGATGACGGGGAGGATCGCGGTCCCGTCGGGTTCGGGCACGAGCGATGCCCGGTCGGCGCGCGCGAGGGAGGGCGGGCGCAGCGCGGTGGTCTTGTCGAAGTCAGGGGCGGCGGGCGGCGGAGCGGGTTCGGTCGGGGGCTGCTTCGGCGGGGTGAACGCGGCGGCTGCGGGCCGGGGGGTGGGGCTGGGGCGGGAGCCGGTGGGCCGGGGCGGGAGCGAACCGGGCGGGGAAGGGGCCCCGGCGGGGCCGGGGCCCGCGGGTTCGGCGCGGGGCGGGGACGGCGGGACTTTGGCCTGGCCGCTCGGGACGGGAACGCTGGCACGCCCGGGACTGGGCCCGGAGAGGGGGCCGGGTCCGGGAGTGGGGAGGGGAGCCGGGGTAGGCCCGGGGCCGCGGGGTGGACTCTGCGCGGGATTCTGCCCAGCACTTTGCGCCGGGTTCCGGGGCGGACTCTGCGGTTGGCCCTGGACCGGGTTCTGCGCAGGGCCTGGCGCCGGGTTCAGCGGCGAGCCTTGGGCCGGGTTGAGCGGCGGGCCCTGCGGTTGTCCTTGGGCCGGGTTCAGCGGTGCGCTTTGGGGTTGGTCTTGCAGTCGGTCTTGCGCCGGGTCTTGGGGTGGACCTTGCGACGGAAGCGGCCGAGGGGGCGGCTCGTTCGCGAAGGGAGACCATTCCTGATCGCTCACCTGGAACTTCGCCTCCGTCGTGCCGGTGTTCTCAACGCCTGATAGATGTCGTAACCATAACGCGCGAGGCGTTCCCGGAGATGCACCGCGACCGGGACTATCGCCCGAACGGGCAGCGCCGAGCCCCGCAGCGGAGCCGCTACGGCCTCGCGCCGACGCTCCGATCGAAACCGGTTCCAGATCTCGCAGGACCCCGCTCGAAGATCCGGCCCCGCCGAGGACTCCGATCGAGAACCGATCGCGGGCCCTGCCGACACCCGATCGCTGACCTCGCCAACACCCCAACCGAGAACCGATCGCGGACACCACCGACACTCCGATTCGCGAACCGATCGCGGACCTCGCCGAGCCCTGTTCGAACATCCGGCCTCCCGAATGTCGCACCCGCCGGGCACCATTGTCGACCGGGGGCCCAACCCCGGGGCCCCGGCGGCGCTCGCCGCTGCCCGCGAACCGGGCCGAAACGGACCCTTGCAGGAGCGCTCCGGCAGCTCACCCGCGGGGTGTGAGCTACGCGATGCCGCGCGGACGCGCCGTCACCGACGGACGGTACCCTGGAGCCCGGACATGTCCCTCAGTTGGAGAGTCGTCGATGCCGAAGTCACGCATGCGCAAGAAGAAGGTCTACTCGAGCTCCGCTGGCACGAGCTCGACCTCGGGCGAGAGCTACGAGCCGAGCCCGACGTGGGTGCCGATCACCGCGGTCGCCCTGATCGTGATCGGCATCGGTTGGCTCACGCTCTTCTACCTCTCCGGCATGGCCTTCCCGGTCGAAGCCTGGGGCTATTGGAACCTGGCGGTCGGCTTCTCCTGCATGGTCGCCGCCCTCCTCGTCCTGTCGAAGTGGCGTTGACCCGACCCCGCGGTTTCTGAGGCCTGCTCGCAAATCCCCGCTCGAAAAACTTGTCGGACCCCCGGTGTATTTTTGTGCCAGGGGTCCCTAAGGGTGGATTTATCGGGATATTTCGTGATCAGTCCCGATTTGCAGGCCTCACAACAGTTCGAAGATCGTCGCGTTGGCCATGCCGCCCCCCTCGCACATCACCTGAAGGCCGCGCCGCGACCCGGTGCTCCGCATGTAGTGCAGCATCGTCACGGCCAGCCGCGCCCCCGAAGCGCCCAGCGGGTGCCCGAGCGCGATCGCCCCGCCCCGCGGGTTGAGCCGCTCCTCGTCCGCGCCGGTCTCGGCCAGCCACGCGAGCGGGATCGCCGCGAACGCCTCGTTCACCTCGAACACGTCGATCTCGTCGAGGTCGAGTCCGGTGCGCCGCAAGATCTTCGCGGTCGCCGGAATCGGCCCGTCGAGCATCAGCACCGGGTCCGAGCCGACCGCGCACGCGCCCGCGATGCGCGCCAGCGGCGTGACCCCGAGCCTGCGCGCGTGCACATCGGTCGTGATGACCAGCGCGGCCGCCCCGTCCGAGATCTGCGAAGACGACCCGGCCGTCACCGACCCGTCCGCGGTGAACGCCGGCTTCAACCCGGCGAGCTTCGCGATACTCGTGTCCCGCCGGATCCCCTCGTCGGCCTCCACGCCCGCCACCGGCGCGATCTCCGCGGCGAAGTCGCCCTTGTCGCTCGCCGCCGCGGCCTTCTCGTGGCTCGCGAACGCGAACGCGTCCATGGCCTCGCGCCCGATCCCGTACCTGCCCGCGACCAGTTCCGCCGCGACACCCTGGTTGAACGGCACCGCCGCCTCCGCGTCGACGCTCGCGGCGTACCGCAGCCGCACCGCCGGGCCGTACGGCTCGCCCGCGCCCGCGCCGACGCTCGAACCCATCGGGACGCGGCTCATCGACTCCACGCCGCCCGCGACGATCACGTCGGCGTGCCCGGCCAGGACCGCCGCTGCCGCGAACGCGACCGCCTGCTGACTCGACCCGCACTGGCGGTCCACAGTGGTCCCCGGGATGGTCTCGGGCCATCCGGCCGCGAGGACCGCGTTGCGGGCGATGTTCCAGGACTGCTCCCCGACCTGCGAGACGCAGCCGAGCACGACGTCGTCGACCGCGTCGGGCCCGAGCCCCGAGCGCAGCAGCGCCGCGTTCATCGCATGCGCCGCCAGGTCGACCGCGTGGACGCCCGCGAGCGCCCCGCCGCGACGGCCCAGCGGCGTGCGGGCCGCGGCGATGACCACGGCCTCAGCCATTGCGGTACACCGGGGCGATGACGGCCCGCGCGATCGCGTTGAACGTGAGGTGGAACGCCCCCACCGCCATCGAGGCGCCCGCGTCGACCTCGACCGGCGACTTCAGGGCGTGGACGGCGAACAGGTAGCGGTGCTCAGGGTCGCCCGACGGCGGGGCGGCCCCCGCGAACCCGGCGAAACCTGAGTCGTTGCGCAGCTGCACCACGCCCTCCGACGGCGCGGCGGCGAACCCGGTGGGCAGCTCGCTCACCGAGGCGTCCAGGCCCAGGACCATCCAGTGCCACCAGCCCGAACCGGTGGGCGCGTCCGGGTCGAAGCAGGTCACGGCGAACGCGGCGGTCTCGGCGGGGAAGCCCGACCACGCCAGGTGCGGGGAGACGTCCTGCCCCGAGACCTGCGCGGCAGGGAGCGTCTCGCCGTCGGCGACGTCGTTCGAAGCCACCGCGAACGAGGGCAGCGGGGGAAGGAAATCGTAGGGCCAGGGGGCCCTCGTGCGGTCGAGCGAGGTCATCGTCCTCCTCCTTCAGGGCCCGGCAGCGGCGCGCCCGAGCGCGCGGTCGCCGCCGGTCCGCGAACGTCCGGCGGACGGCATTCCGCTTGCGGGGCCGCAAGTTCTACAGCACCGTCAAGAATCTTCGGGGGCCCGAGGACCCCACCCCTGCACCGTATCGCGGCCGCGCGGGTCACGGCCTCGGGCCGCGCACTCGGGGCGTCGGGCGCGGGCCAGAATCCGCGGGTCCGCGCCTTCTCCAGGCCCGCGCCCTTCCTGCGGCGCGGACTCGGGTCGTCGGTGCGCGGGCCCGAATCCTCAGGCTCGCGCTTTCTCCGGGCTCGCGCCTCTCCTGTGCCGCGGACTCAGCGCGTCGGCGAACCCGCGGACGGTCGCTGCCCGGCCCGCCCGCTCGCCGCGTCGCCAGGTCGAACCCCCGGCCGCTGCCGCGGCGTGCCCGCCCCTGACCCGGCGTGCCGCCCGGTGAGGCCCGCGACAGGACGCGCATATGCCGCTCGACGTCCGCCCTATGGGCCGCTTACGCTGGTGTCATGCCGAACACCGACGTCATCTCTTTCTCCCGGGGCGCCCCGTCGCTCGACATCGTCGACACCGAGGGCCTCAAGACCGCAGCCGTCGCCGCACTCGACGCCGATCCGGCCGGCGCCACCGGCTACGGCACCTCCGTGGGCTACGTCCCCCTGCGCGAGTGGATCGCCGCCAAGCACGGCGTCCAACCCGAGAACGTGCTGATCACCAACGGCTCGATGCAGGCCGACGCGTTCCTGTTCGACGAGCTCGTCAAGCCCGACTCGCCGGTGATCGTCGAGCGCCCCACTTACGACCGGACCCTCCTGGGCCTGCGCAACCGCCGCGGCGCGCTCCACCCGGTGCGCCTCCAGGTCGACGGCCTCGACGTCGACGAGCTCGAAGGCCTGCTCAAGGGCGGCGTGCGGCCGACCCTCGCGCACATCATCCCGAACTTCCAGAACCCGGCGGGCGTGACGCTCTCGGGTGAGAAGCGGGTCCGGCTGCTCCAGCTCGCGAACGAGTACGACTTCACGATCTTCGAGGACGACCCGTACTACGACATCCGCTTCCGCGGCGAGCAGTACGCGACGCTCCTGGAGCAGGACACCGAGAACCGCGTCGTCTACGCGTCCTCGTTCTCCAAGACCGTGTGCCCGGGCCTGCGCACCGGCTACCTGGTCGGCCCGGCCGACCTCGTCAAGACCATCGCCGAGGCCGCCACCAACACCTACATCGCGCCGAACATGTTCGCGCAGGCCACGATCCACCAGTTCGCGGCCTCCGGGGCGCTCGACCGGTCCATCGCGACGGTCAAGGCCGCCCTCGAGGAGCGCGTCGACCAGCTCGCCGCCTCCCTGCGCGCGCACCTGCCCGGCAGCGAGTTCGTGGTGCCCGACGGCGGCTACTTCCTGTGGGTCGACCTCGGTGAGGGCGTCGACTGCGCGAAGGTCGCCGCCGCGGCGGTCGGAGAGGGCGTCCAGGTCGTCAAGGGCACCGACTTCGTGCTCGAAGGCGGCGAGACCTGCCTGCGACTGGCCTACTCCGCCGTCAAGGCCGACCGGATCGACGAGGGCGTGCGCCGCCTCGCCCGCGCCGTCGAGGCCACCCGCGCCTGACGGACACACGTTCCGTGATCAATGCGGAACAGAACGTCGACAATGGATGGCGGTTATGCGACATGGCGTATAACCGCCACTCCAGCGCTCTTCCCAGAACGCACAAGGGGAGCGAGAATCGGATCGTGACCGCGGCCCTGCCGCGGAGAAACCGTATTCCTGCTCCCTGAACGCCGGATCGGTGGACTCGCCCACTCCCCCCGAGGCGAGACACCGGTCCGGCGTCGCCCTTCCCGGAGTGACACCGCTCGGAGCGGCGCTCTCCCGAGTGGTCTCGGCTCAAGCGGCCCGGACGCGGTTGCGGGGACCCGCACCCGCGCGGATCCCCGACTCGCCGCCGATCCCCCGGCGCATCGCCGGAAGACCGCACTGCCACCATGATCGGCGCGAACGCCGACCGGTGACCTCGATATTCACTTCGCCGAAGGCACAGGGCCCTACCGGCTGACGCTGTCGACCAGCTCGTCGGTCAGTGCCCGCTCGTCGAGCTCGGTGTCGTCGAGCAGCTCGTCCGCCAGCAGCGCTTCGCCGATCGACTCGGTCCGCTGGCGGTACCACAGGTAGAACGCCGCGCCGCCCAGCGCGAGCCCCGCCCCGACGGCCCCGACCACCCACGGCCACTTGGGTGCCGGCGGCTTCCTGAGCCCGACCTTGGCCAGGACGACGTTGACCCGCGGAGCCGCGGCCTCCCGCGTCCCTCGCGCCGCTGCGTAGCCCGCGTTCTTCAACGAGTGCACGCCCTGCGTGAAATGGTCCACGGCCTCCCGGGCGGGAGTCGTGGAGTGTCGGCTGAAGCCCATGGTGAATGCCTCCTCTAGGTGCCTGTACAACTCATCGTGCACCGGGCTGTGACACCGGTCGAGGGAAACGGGGCAGAAAGTTGGACGAACCTCGGCCGTCTGGCACGATAGACGCCATGACAAAGGCGACGCTCAACACCACGCTCGGTCCCATCACGATCGACCTGCTCGACAACCACGCGCCCAAGACGGTGGCGAACTTCGTGGGTCTGGCCGAAGGCACCAAGCAGTACACCGACCCGAACACCGGCCAGCCCGGCTCGGGCCCGTACTACGACGGTGTGATCTTCCACCGCGTGATCAGCGGCTTCATGGCCCAGGGCGGCGACCCGACCGGCACCGGCACGGGCGGCCCCGGCTACCAGTTCGCCGACGAGTTCCACACCGACCTGCACTTCGGGGAGCCCTACCTGCTCGCCATGGCGAACGCCGGGCCCGGCACCAACGGCTCGCAGTTCTTCATCACGCTGGGCCCGACCCCGCACCTCAACCGCAAGCACACCATCTTCGGCAAGGTCGCCGACCCGGCCTCCCAGGCCGTCGTCGAGCAGATCGGCAAGGCCGCGACCGGTCCCCGCGACAAGCCGGTGACCGACATCGTCATCGAGTCCGTCGTCATCGAGAAGTAACGACGTCTCCATGAGCGAAGAGCAGTCGGCCCCGGTCTGCTATCGCCACCGGAACCGCCAGACCTATCTGAGCTGCTCCCGCTGCGGCAAGCCGATCTGCGCCGACTGCCGGATCGACGCTCCCGTCGGGTTCCACTGCCCCAGTTGCGTCGCCGAGGGCCGCAAGACGACCCGACAGGCACGCTCCTCGTTCGGCGGTGGAGCCCGGGCGGGCGCGGCCGGAACCGTCACGAAGACGCTCATCGGCGCGAACGCCGTGATGTTCGTGCTGGCCTTGATCGCCGACGGGAGCATTTCCGGGCTCTTCGGCGCGGTGCTGACTCCCGTGCACCTGCTGGGCGCCGAGATCGGCTACGGTCCCTCGACGGTCCCGGTGGACCTGTTCGGCGTCCACATCGACGCTCCGTACATCGCCAACGGCGGGTACTACCGCATGGTCACGGCCATGTTCCTGCACTACGGGTTCATCCACCTCCTGTTCAACATGGTGGTGCTGTGGATGCTCGGACGCATCCTCGAACGCGACCTCGGTCCGGCGCGCTTCCTCGCCGTCTACCTGCTCTCGGGACTGGCGGGCTCGGTCGCGGTCTACCTGTTCTCACCCGCGGTCTGGACCGCGGGCGCCTCGGGAGCGGTGTACGGCCTCTTCGGCCTCCTGATTCTGGTGAACCGAAAGCTCCGACGCGACAACCGGGGCATCTACGTGCTCCTGGGACTGAACCTGGTGCTGACGATCTACGCGGGCTTCAGCCTCGCGGGACACGTGGGCGGCTTGGTCGGCGGCCTGATCTGCGGGGCGATCGTCACGTTCACTCCCCGCGACAAGCGCTTCTATCACTGGATCGGGTTCGCCCTGTTCCTGGTGGTGCTCGCGCTGATCACGTTCTTCCAGACCGGTTCCCTCGACAACCAGTACGACCTCGTGTAGTTCCAGGTCCCGCAGGTCTGGGTCGCCCTCAGGCGGCCCAGGCTCGGGCCTGTTCGAGGTCCGCCGGGGTGTCGCAGTCGAACCACGGGGGCGGACTCGCCGCGTCCCAGGTGACGGTCTCGACCTCGATCCCGGTGAACAGGTGCCTCGCCGGAGCCCCCGGCTCGATCGCCGCCGCCCTCTGGCGGACCAGCGCAGTGGGCCACAGGCCGCACAGCCACTGCCGGCGCCCCGCGTCGTCGCAGAAGATCACTCCGGTCTCCGCGCTTGCCGCGTCGGCCTTGTCGTGCATCACCTGCAGCGCCGCCGCGGTCATGAACGGCAGGTCCCCGCCGAGGATCGCCACTCGGTCGCAGCCGAGGGGCACGCCTGCCAGACCGGCCGCCACCGCGCGGGCCGGGCCCGAGCCCGGCGGGTCCTCCAGCACCTGGAGCACCCCTTCGGGCAGGGGCTCGGCGTCGGCGGGCCTCGCGCCCACGACCACGCGGGCCTCCGCTCCGTCGCAGGCCGACAGCATCCGCTCCAGGATCGTCGCACCGGCGACGACCAGTTCGCTCTTCGCGCACCCGGCGAACCGCCGGGCCTTGCCGCCGACCAAGAGGATCGCGGCGAAACTGCTCGGGAGGTCAGCCATGCACCCAGACTAGCGATCACACCGCGGTCCCGGGGTGCCGCTGCGCTGCTGGGGACCATGCGTCCAGTGGTGCTCCGATCGGCCATAGGCCTCCTTCCGGTCTTCGGTCTTCTGGTTTTTTGGTCTTCGTTGGCATGCGTTCAGTGCTGCGGTGGGAGGCGTCGGATCGGGCCCGGGGAGTGCGGTCGGGCCGTCTTTCCTTGCGCCGGTCGGGATTCGGGTGCCCGCTCAGCCGTTGATCTCCGAGGCCTCGCGGTCGCCGCAGCCGATCCTCGACAGGGCCGCCGGCGGAATGCCCGCCTGGAGCGCGGCGATGAGCATCTGCGCCAACCGGTAGTGCGGGCTCGCCCGCAACGCGAGGTCGAAGGCCTCGCGGGCGAGCACGCCGTTGCCGAAGCGGTAGGCGGCGAATCCCGCCACCGTCGCGGCCGGGGCCACCAGGTCCTCCTCCATGTGCCGGACCACCCAGACCCACAGGTCGACCCGGTTGCCCTCGAACTTGCCGGAGTTGATGCGCCGCAAGGCGTAGTCGCGGATGTCCAGGTCGCCGAGGGCGAGGCCCACCGCCGCGATGTCGACCGGGCCGGGCAGCCCGTTCACGCTCATCCAGTGGTCGATCGCGTGCAGATCGAGGGAGCGCTGGGAGGCCCAGTCCAGTTCGGCGTCCGCCGTGAGCGCCTCCGCGACCGCCTTCGCCACGGCCGCGCGCTTACCGGCCGGGGCCGGGGCCAGCTGCTCGGTGACCGCGTCCCTGTCGGCGGCCGCATAACCTCCCGCGACCGCGACCTCGCAGGACGCCGCCGAACTCTCGGGGATCGGCAGGCCCTCGGGCGGGCAGCAGGGCTCGTCGCAGGTGAGGCTGAACCAGCGGCCCGCCGCCACCCGCAGCCGGTCGAGTGGTTCGATCCCCGCGGCGCTGAACCGGTCGGCCGCCCGCAGGGCTGCCGCTTCGCCGACGTCCTTGTCGCCGTACGCGATGACCACGCACCCGTCGCAGTTGTTCGTGCTCAGCTGGCCGGTCAGGTCCGGAAGGTGCTCCATGAAGTCGGCCGACCCGGGCAGGTCGACGCGGAAGGTGCACTGGAGCTCGCCGCCGATGAGGCCCACCACGACGAGGCTGTGGTCGGGATGGAAGCCCAGCAGCATCGGAACGGTCGTAAGCAGATCTGTGGGGCCGTTGAGGCGGATTCTCGCTTGTGTCATGTTCATTGCTCAACTGTCCGTCACCTGTCGACTACTGGCAAGAACTGTTTTTTGCCCTGTGGATAACCGAATCGGGCCTGTGGATAACGCGTCCGATCCGGTTCGGCGTGGTACGCGCGGGACCGTGCGGAGGCGGGTCGGCACCGCTCTTCCCGCCCGGCGAGGCCACCGCCGCAGCGTTCCGGGAGGCCCCCGCACCGGCCCCTCCCGGGGCCCTTTCAGGGGCGCGGTCAGGGGTGGAGACGGGCGGCATTCGAGGCACGGAGTCGGCGCGGCCGCACGGCGCGGGGGACTAGTCTTGAAGGTCTGAACCCGGCCGCCCGCGCTCGCGCCGCGCCGGGGTCTCCCGGGGCAGAACCACAGGTCAGAGCTGGAGTTAAGCGTGTCGAACCAGTACGTCCACCTGCATGTGCACACCGAGTACTCGATGCTCGACGGGGCCGCGAAACTCAAACCCCTGTTCGCGGAGGCCAGCCGTTTGGGGCAGCCCGCGATCGCGATGACCGACCACGGGAACATGTACGGCGGGTTCGCCTTCTACCAGGAGGCGAAGAAGGCCGGCATCAAGCCGATCCTGGGCATCGAGGCGTACATCGCGCCGCACGACCGCACCCACAAGAAGCCCGTCTGGTGGGGCGAGCCGAGCCAGCGCGGCGACGACCTCTCCGGCGCCGGCTCGTACACGCACATGACCATGGTCGCGAAGAACTCCACGGGCCTGCGGAACCTGTTCCGCCTCTCCAGCCTGGCCTCGTTCGAGGGCTACTACTACAAGCCGCGCATGGACCGCGAGCTCATCGCGCAGCACTCGGAGGGCATCGTCGCGACGACCGGCTGCCCCTCGGGCGAGGTGCAGACGCGGTTCCGCCTGGGGCAGACGGAAGCCGCCTACCAGGCCGCCTCGGACTACCGGGACATCTTCGGGGCGGAGAACTTCTTCCTCGAGATCATGGACCACGACAACCAGATCGACAACCGGGTCAAGGCCGAGCTGTACGAGCTGGGCAAGAAGATGGGCATCCCGTCGCTGGTCACGAACGACTCCCACTTCGTGACCGAGGAGCAGAAGTCCACCCACGCGGCGCTCCTGTGCGTCCAGTCCGGGACGACCCTGGACGACCCGAAGCGGTTCAAGTTCGACGGGGAGGGCTACTTCCTGCGGTCGGCCGAGCAGATGTACGGGGTCCGGAACGACGACCTGTGGCAGGAGGGCTGCGCGAACACGCTGCTCGTCGCCGAGATGGTCGAGCCCTACGACGACATCTTCGCCGTGCAGGACCGGATGCCGATCATCGACGTCCCCGAGGGCCACGACCAGGGCACCTGGCTGCGCGAGCAGGTCGCGGTCGGCCTCAAGGCGCGGTTCCCGGGCCAGGACGTCCCGGTCGACTACCTGGAGCGCGCCGAGCTCGAGCTGAACGTCATCATCAACGCCGGCTACCCCTCGTACTTCCTGGTGGTGGCCGACCTGATCAGCCACGCCCGGTCGATCGGGATCTACGTGGGCCCCGGGCGCGGTTCGGCCGCGGGCTCGCTGGTCGCGTACTCGATGAAGATCACCAACATCGACCCGATCGAGCACGGCCTGCTGTTCGAGCGGTTCCTCAACCCCGAGCGCGTCTCGATGCCCGACATCGACATCGACTTCGACGACCGCCGCCGCGGCGAGATGATCACGTACGCGACGGAGAAGTACGGCAAGGAGTTCGTCGCCCAGGTCATCACCTTCGGCACGATCAAGACCAAGGCCGCGATCAAGGACGCCGCGCGCGTCCACCACGGCCAGCCCGGTTTCTCGATCGCCGAGCGCATCACCAAGGCGCTGCCGCCTCCCGTTGCGGCCCAGGACATTCCGCTGTCGGGGATCGTCGATCCGGACCACCCGCGCTACAAGGAGGCCGGTGAGGTCCGCAGCCTCATCGAGAACGACGGCGACGTCCGCCAGATCTTCGACACCGCACTGGGCCTGGAGGGCCTGATCCGGAACGCGGGCGTCCACGCGTGCGCGGTCATCCTCTCCTCGCAGCCGCTCGTTGACTGCATCCCCATGTGGGCCAGGTCGGACGGGTCGATCATCACCGGGTGGGACTATCCGTCCTGCGAGGACATCGGCCTGCTGAAGATGGACTTCCTGGGCCTGCGCAACCTGACGGTGATCGGCGACGCCATCGAGGCGATCAAGATCAACAAGGGCGTCGACCTCGACCTGGACACCCTCGCGACCGACGACCCGAAGGCGTACGAGCTGCTCGCGCGCGGCGACAGCCTGGGCGTGTTCCAGCTCGACGGCGCGGCCATGCGCGAACTGCTCAAGCGCATGCAGCCCACCGAGTTCAACGACATCATCGCCGTGAACGCCCTGTACCGGCCCGGCCCGATGGCCGCGAACTCGCACAACAACTACGCCGACCGCAAGAACAAGCGCCAAGAGGCCACGCCCATCCACCCGGAGCTCGCCGAGGCCCTGGAGGAGATCCTCGCCGAGACGTACGGCCTCATCGTCTACCAGGAGCAGATCATGCGCATCGCGCAGAAGCTGGCCGGGTTCACGATGGGCCAGGCCGACATGCTCCGCAAGGCCATGGGCAAGAAGAAGCTCGACGTCCTGGAGAAGCAGTTCGCGGCGTTCGAGGCGGGCATGCAGGCGAACGGGTTCTCCAAGGAGGCCATCAAGACCCTGTGGGACATCATGCTGCCCTTCGCCGGGTACGCGTTCAACAAGTCGCACGCCGCCGGGTACGCCCTCGTCGGCTACTGGACCGCCTACCTGAAGGCGAATTACCCGGCCGAGTACATGGCCGCGCTGCTCACTTCCGTGGGCGACTCGAAGGACAAGGCGGCGATCTACCTCTCGGAGTGCCGCCGGATGGGCATCACCGTCATGCCGCCCGACGTCAACGAGTCCCGCCACATGTTCCACCCGGTCGGCAAGGACATCCGCTACGGCCTGGGCGCGGTCCGCAACGTCGGCGCGAACGTCGTCGCCGGGATCATCGAGGCCCGCGAGGACAAGGGCGCTTACGCCGACTTCAAGGACTTCCTGCAGAAGGTGCCCGCGCCGGTGTGCAACAAGCGGACCATCGAATCGCTCATCAAGGCGGGTGCGTTCGACTCGCTCGGGCACGCGCGGCGCAGCCTCGCCGAGGTGCACGAGAAGGCGATCGACGCGATGGTCTCCATCAAGAAGGAGGAGGCCCGCGGCCAGTTCGACCTGTTCGGCTCCATGATGGCCGACACCACCGAGACGCTCGGGGTCGACCTGACCATCGGGGACGACGAGTGGGAGCGGCGCGACAAGCTCGCGTTCGAGCGGGAGATGCTGGGGCTGTACGTCTCCGACCACCCGCTCAACGGCTTCGAGCGGCTCCTGTCCTCGAACGCGGACCGGCCGGTCGCCGCCCTCCACGGGGAGGAGATCGCCGACGGGTCGAACGTGCGGGTCGCCGGGATCCTCCAGAACGTCGCCAAGCGCGTCACCAAGCAGGGCAAGCTGTGGGCTTCGGCCACATTGGAGGACCTGGCCGGGTCGATCGAGGTCCGCTTCTTCCCCAACACGTATGAGCTGGTGTCCGAATCGCTCGCCGACGACCTCGTCTGCTGCGTCAAGGGCAAGCTCGACCGCCGCGACGGCACCGCGCAGCTCATCGCCCAGGACCTCGCCGTCCTGGACACCTCCCGTGGGCCCGAGGCGAACTCGGCGCCGATCACGCTCGCACTGCGGGCCGCTTCGGTGAACCCGGCGCTCATCGAGAAGCTTTCCGACACGTTCAAGACCCACCGCGGGGAAGCGCAGGTCCGCGTCCAACTCGGCAACGGCCCCAAGACGACACTGCTCGCCCTCGGCGACGCCTGGCGGGTGCGGCCCTCCGTGGAACTCTCCGCAGACTTGAAGGCGCTCTTGGGCGCCGGCGCCCTCCTCGGGTGACCGCGAGCTGAACGCGCAAGGGCCCGGCCGCTTTCGAGCGGCCGGGCCCTTGCACGTTCAGTAGTCCTTAATCGACGGCGAACGAGCGGATCGTCTCATGCTCGACGGTGTTGCCGTTCTCGTCGGCGGCGGTGAACCGCACCGACCCGAACGCCGCGCCAACGGGTACTTCGATTGCGGCCGTGGCAGTGTCGCCGTCACGGTCGATCGCGACGTCGGTCCAGGTCTCGCCGTCGTCGAACGAGACTTCGAACGTCATCGCCGCGCACGCCTGGTCGTCCGCGCCCGGCTGGGTCGCGAACTCAAGCGTCACTTGCTGACTCGAGCCCGCCGGGACGGCGCCGTTCGCAATCCCCGGCAGGTCGAAGTTCACCACCGACACCGGTTGAACCGGGTTCCCGACAGGGTCGTACGTGAAGGACCAGTCGCCACTGCTGCGCGAGCCCAGCGGCGTCCACGCCACCTCGCGATCGGTCACCGCCGACAGTTCAAGACGCCCCGCCTGGAACTCCGAGAGCAACGTGCCCATGCCGATCTCGTCGTACTGGTTGACGATCACGCCGTTCTGGGAAAGCGTGATCTTCCCAGGCTGGTAGTCGCTGAAGATCGCCTCGCCCGCGTCGCCGCTGGAGACCAGCGACGGGTGGGTCAGCAGCACCTCCATCTCATCCGACCGGTAGACGAGCGGGTACGGAAAGTCATGCCCGGCAAGGTCGAGGCCCACGGTGACCGGCCCGTCGTTCCACACCATCGCGGCGATCGAACCCGACTCCAGCACGCCGCCCTCCTGGGAGACGTCGTCATACGGCGAGTAGATCGCCTCGTACGGGAACATGCCCTTGTGCTTCCACGAGAGGTCCGGATCGGCGGTGAAGAACTCGGTGCGCTCCGACGGCAGCGGCACGTCACCGGTGCCCGACCAGGCCCAGGGCTCATAGAGCGGGTGGTCGGCCATGCTCATCCGGTGCAGCAGCGAGTCGACGCCGAGCGACTGGTATTCGGAGTCGATCCGGGCCAGGTCCGCGTCGTGGACCCTCGGCGACAGGTCGCCGCAGAGCCCGTCGGTCTCCGCGCGGAACAGGTTGTAGCTGTACGGATCGGCCGTGCCCTCGGGGCTCGAGAGGCCCTCCCGCAGCACGAAGCCGACGTCGTGGTTCCCGCTGAGCCTGCCGGTCGGGACCGCATAGAGGCCGCCACCGGAGAAGTCCCACACCCCGACCCAGGCGCTGTCGCCCTCCTCGGCGTCCTGCGGGTAACTGAAGACGTCGAGCATGACCGATTGCGCCACGACCTCGCGATCGAGGTCGAAACCGAGCGGCTCGGCCTTGGACCCGTCGACGAGCGCCTCGACCGGGTTCTCGCCGACCCCGATCTCCAGGATCGAGGAGATCGAATCGAACTCGCCTTCGCCGTTCTCCTTCCGCAGCAGGACGACCAGGTGGTAGCGCCCCGGTTCGAGCGCCAACTCGGCCGTGCCGCCGTCGGCGAACTCGGGCCCGTCGCCCACCCCTGAGTCCAGCCTGACCCACGAGACCACGATGGTGTCCGGTGTGGACCCGTCGAGCCACTCGCCGGTCAGCGTCACGTTCGTCGGCTCCTCGGCCTTCGCCTCGGTTTCGGATGCGGCGCCAGGGGAGTCGACGTTGAACGCCGCGACGTCGTACTCCCCCGCGGCGATCTCGTCCACCGCGTCCGCGGGCACGACGAGACGGTCCCCGTCGGCGTTCTTCGTGACGGTGTAAGCCCCGTCCTCGCCCAGATCGAGTGTGCCGTCGGCGGCGACGCCCACGGTCTCGCCGGTCGGCAGCACCACCTCGGCCGACTCTTGAGTCGGCGCGGTCCAGGGTTCGTCCCCGGTCGGCGCCTCGCCTCCGGGTTGGGCGACGGCGACGCCGCCCGCACTCGCCGTCGCGGCAAAAGCCGTGACGGCCAACAGGATTCGCTTGCGCATGGAACCTCCAGAACGGATCGGCTCTTCGAATGCGATTAATACGCGGGCCGACCGCGAACGGTTGCCCGCCGCTGGCACCATGCAGACCATGCAGACGAACACCCCAGTACACGACCTCGGCGCCGCTTCGCCGAAGCGGCGCAAAGCGGCCGTGCTCCGATTCCTCACCGAGATCGGGGCCTGGGCCGCGATCGGCACGGCCGTCGCGCAGGTCTCCCTGCCCCTCGCGATCGCCGTCGTCCTCGCCGCGATCGCCCTTCCGACCGTGTTCAGCACCCCCGGCGACAAGCCGCACGTCAACGTGGCCGTTCCCGGCTGGGCCACGGTCGCGATCCTCGCCGCGACCATGGCCGCCGGAGTCGGGTGCGCCTGGATCTCCTGGCATGTCGCGAGCGCGATCGTGCTGAGCGCCTTGGCCGCCGCGAGCCTGGTCGCCGAACTGCCGCGCTGGCGGTGGCTGCTGGTCGGGAAGGCCCGCCCCTGACGGACCTCGCGCCAGGGCTTTGAGCGGGTCGGTCAGGCGTCGAATTCCATTGCGCGGGAGAGGTGCTCCCACTCGGCGAGCTCGCCGGCCTGGGCCTCGAGGTTCGCGGCGATGGCGTCGATCGCCGTGTTCCCCAGGACCAGCCGCAATGGGACCCGTTCGGCCGCAAGGGCTTCGAGGATCGCTGCGGCTGCCTTGGCCGGGTCGCCCGGCTGGCTGCCGTCCGAGTCGGGGAACGCGGTCCTGAACGGCCCCACGGTCGCCGCGTACGCGTCGATCGGCGCCGACACGGTCTGCGCGCCTCCGGCGAAGCTGGTGCGGAACGCGCTCGGCTCGACGATCATCACGTCGATCCCGTGCGGCGCGACCTCCGCGGCCAGCGCCACGCTCAGGCCCTCCAGGGCGAACTTGGTGGCGGAGTAGGCGCCCACGCCCGGGAACGACATGCGGCCTCCCATGCTGCTGAGCTGCACGATCGCGCCGCTCCCCTGGGAGCGCATGTGCGGCAGGACGGCCCGGATCAGGTTCGCGGGCCCGTACACGTGTAGGTCCATAAGGGATCGAAGTTCGTCGTCGCTCGTCTCCTCGACCGCGCCGAGGTGGCCGCGTCCGGCATTGTTGACCAGGACGTCGATGCGGCCGTACCAGAGCAGGGCCTCTGCCACGACGTCGGTGATCCGGGCGGGGTCGGTGACGTCGAGGGCGACCGGGACGGCCCTGCCGGGATAGGCCGCGGCCAGGTCGTCCAAGGCTTCGGGCTTGCGGGCCGTGGCGATCACGGTGTCGCCCGCGGCGAGCGCGGCCTCGGCGATGGCGCGGCCGAAGCCCGCGGAGGTGCCGGTGATGAGCCAGACGCGGCCTTCGGCGGTGCGGGTGGAGTTGTCGCTCATGTGGTTCCTTCCAGCGGTGGTGTCCCTTCCTTTATCCCCCCGCGGCGCCCGGTGCGTCCAATACCGTTCTTCGACCGGTTCATGGACGTTGTTTGTGATCGCTGCGCGGAGCTGCGGTATGTGGCGGCCATCGCTGGGAAGGGGAACCTCGGGCGGGCCGCGAACTCGCCGGACTGTGACCGGCATCGCAGTGGGGATCGGCCGGGGGCGGTCACAACGGCGGCGCGCGATCCGTCGTGTGGGTGTACCGCAAGAACGAGAAGGGAACACCACCATGAGCACCTACCCTCGCATCGAGAACCCCGTCCAGCACCTCCCCGTCGTGGCCGAGATCGCCGCGGCCGTGAACAAGGCGAACGCCGAGGGAGTCCTCCCCAAGACCCTCGTCACGATCGTGGGCCTGCGCGTCGGCCAGATCCTCGGGAGTTCCTACTTCACCAACCGCCAGATTCTGGATGCCGAGGACACTCCCGAGCGCCTCGGTGCCGTCGCCACCTGGCGCACCTCGCCGCACTTCACCGAGGCCGAGCGGGCCGCCCTCGCCCTGACCGAGGCCGTCCACACGCCGAACCCGGCCGGCGAGCGCGTCAGCGACGAGCTGTTCGACGAGGCCGCGAAGTACCTCAGCGACAAGGAGCTCGTCGTCCTGACGGCCGTCCTCGGGCAGATCGGGTACTTCATCCCGCTGGCCCTCATCGGCAACCCGAAGGTCGGTGTCGCCCTCACCGAGCAGTGGAGCAAGTAGGCACGACGGAGGGGCCCGCGCTCGGCGCGGGCCCTTTCCCGTTGCGCCTCAGGCGAGAACGCTGAGGACGAGTGCGGCGGCGGCCGGGACGAGGTACATGACCGGGTAGACCACCGTGGCGTACGAGCGGGCCCGCAGCACGGTGACCACCGCCCCGGTGAAGTAGAGGAGGATCCCGATCGCGGCGGCGACCCCGATAGCCGGGACGAGCAGCCCGACCAGGAGGCCGAGGGCTCCGGCGGCCTTGGCGGCGCCGAGCCAGGGCCACCACGACCGCGGGACGCCGTAGCTCTTCAACGGCTCGACCACGAACGCGGCCTTGGTGAGGATCGAATAGGCTGAGAAGCCGACCCAGAGCGCGGCGATGACGGTGACGATGATGTGGGCGATGCTCATGGGACTGCTCCAGTTCGGTTTCGGGGCTTACACCGGGTTGAAACGGCGGCGGCCGCGAACGTGACTGCAACGGCCCGATCGTGTCCGAGGTCACCGATTCGGGTGTGAACGCGAAGCGGCCCGGGCAGATGCCCGGGCCGCCTCGCCATGTGTCGCTAGGCGTTCAGGTCTGCCCAGAACGCCAGGTGGTGCTCCTCGGTGAAGTCGACGTTCCGCGCGCCCTCGGGGGACAGCTGCCTGACGCAGTCGCCCTCGGCCTCGTGCCAGCGGCCGCGCCCGTCCGGGTCGCCGGTGCGGGCGAAGGTGCTCCAGGCCCCGATCATCCGGTCGGCCAGGCGTTCGTGGCGCGCGGTGCGCTCCTCGAAAATGGTGGTGTCGAACAGGAACGCCACGTCGACCATGTGGTAGGCATCGGTCTTCCACTCAGGACGGGCGAAGCCGGAGAACCACGGACTGTCGGTCACGCCGAGCTCGTAGGCGAAGGTGTCGGTGTGCTCGGCCAGCAGTTCGACCGTGCCGTCCTGGCCCGAGGCCCAGGAGGCGTCCGTCTGGACCGCCCCGAGGGCCTTGGCCGGGTTCTCGAAGTCCTCGACCGGGTATTCCGTCGCGATCGCGGCGGCGTGCTCGCCGAAACCGGCCTCCAGGGCGGCGCGGTAGTCCGCTTCGGTGATGTGCTCGCCCGTGAGGACCTCCTGGCCGGCGGTGGTGAGCTGCTCCTCGTCGCGGTTGATGCCGGTGAGGACCGGAACGTGGTTGAACTCGCCCGATTCGAGGGCCTCGGTGGTGCTGATCGCCATGACCGGGCCGCCCATGACGGGATGGACCTCGAACCGGCCGCCCACCACCTCGTTCAGCGCGGCCGGTTCGAGGTCCCGTAGGCAGGCCGCGGCTGCGGCGGCGTCGGCGCAGCCGAGCGACTCGGCGAAGGCGACGTCCCTGGCCTGGCCCTCTGCTCTTGAAGGGGCCCAATCGGTCGCGCACGGCGAGCTCTGCATTATCGCCTTGTCGAACAGCCCGGCGGAGGTCGGAGCGGCCAAGTGGGCGCACACGTTGAAGCCGCCGCCGGATTCGCCGAAGATCGTGACGTTGTCCTCGTCGCCGCCGAAGGCGGCGGCGTTCTCGCCGACCCAGCCGAGTGCGGCCTGCTGGTCCTCGAGTCCGTAGTTGCCCGACGTGGTCTCGCCGCCTTCGTCCAGAGCAGGATGCGACATGCTCCCGAAGAGACCTTGGCGGTAGTTCACGGTGACGACCACGGCTTCGCCGTCGGCGACCAGCTGAGACGGGTCGTACTGGGAGGCGGCCCCGTAGGTGTTGCCGCCGCCGTGGAACCAGACCATGACCGGCAGGCTGTCCTGGCCCGAGTCCGGCGAGTAGACGTTGAGGAAGAGGCAGTCCTCCTCCTCGCTGGGCACCGCCGGCATATTGCCCTGGCCCTGGGCGCAGGCTGCGCCGAACTCGGTCGCCTCGCGCACCCCCTCCCAGGTCGCGGCCGGCTGCGGCGACTCCCAGCGGAGCTCGTCCACCGGTGGGGCGGCGTAGGGGACGCCGAGCCAGGAGCGGACCTCGCCGTCCGTGGCGCCTTGCAGCGCACCGAGATCGGTGTCGATGAGGGTGTCGGCCGCTCTGGTGGTGGCGGCATTGGCCGCGGTCGTGCCGTACGCGACGGAGGCGGCGGCGACCGCGACGGCCGCGAGGCCCGCGGCGACGCGCCGGGAGGTCTTGGAGTGAAGGGCCATGGGGGACGGCTCGCTTTCGGTTGGTGTCGAACGGGGTTCGCTCGGTGGGTGGCGCAACCGTACCAAGGAATTGGGCGATCGCGCAATGCGATCGCCTCAATCATTTGCCTAAGGCATTTGTTCAATGCGAATGCGCAGGTCGCTGCTAGGATGTGTCCCATGGGAAACCGCGAAGCGCTGCTCGACGGCGCCAAGAAGTGCCTGCTGGAGAAGGGCTACGACCGCACCACGGTGCGGGACATCGCCACCGCCGCCGGGGTGAGCATGGCCGCGATCGGCTACCACTACGGCTCAAGGGAAGCGCTGCTGCAACTGGCGCTGTTCTCCTCCCTCGAAGACTGGGACGCCGGGCTCCAGGCCCAGCTCGGGAAGCTCGACGCCCCGAGGGGCCCCGAGCGGTTCGCGGCGGTGTGGCACCTGCTCATCGACCACGTCAAGGAGAACCGGACGATGTGGATGGCCAGCTTCGAGCTGTTCATGCAGGCCCAGCGCTCACCCGAGCTCGCCGCGGCCTACGCGCACGGCCAGCCCGGCGCGACCGCCGCGATGGCGGCCCTCGCGACCGGCGAGATCGAGGAGACCATCGACGCCGAGACGATCCGCACCGTCGGCGCGGTCCAGATGGCCCTGGTCTCCGGCGTCGTCATGCAGTGGATGTCCTACCCCGACGCCGCGCCCGGACCCGGCGAGATCGCCGCGGGCCTCAAAGGCCTCGTCGCCGCACTCGACTAGACCCAGTTTGCCTTCCGGGCCGCGCGGCGCATCACCCGCAGCAGCAGCGGCCCGGTCAGGAGGATGAGCAGCACCGTCGTCACCGCCCGCCCGATGTCCCAGCCCAGCGAGGTCGCCAGCGAATAGGCGAGCAGGCGCGGCAGGTTCTCCCCGAACCCGCCGCCCGGCACGTACGCCAGGTTCCCGTGCGAGATCGCGAACGGCCAGAACGAGAGGTTCAGCAAGAGCCCGTACAGGAGCGACGCGAACGCCGCGTACACCGCGAGCACCGCCAGCTCACCGGCCCGCGCCAGTCGCGTGATCGTCCCGGTCCTCGGCAGCAGTCCCGCGCCCAGGCCCACGAACGCCGCCGCGAACATCTGGTACGGCAGCCACGGCCCCACTCCGCCCGTCAGCAGCGCCGACGCGAACAGTCCCGTGCAGCCCAGGATGAACCCGAACCCGGCCCCGAACACCCTGCCCGCCAGGATGATGAGGAAGAACACCGTCTCCACCCCGGCCGCGCCCGCACCGAACGGCCGCACCGCCGCGACCACGGCCGACAGGACCCCCAGCATCGCCACCGCCCGCGCGTCCAGGCCGCCGTCGGTCAACTGGAGCAGCACCACCGCGGTGACGAGCGGCAGCAGCACCGCGAACAGCAAAGGCCCCGAAGCGGTCTCGGTGAGCGCGGCGCCCGGGGACGCGAGCAGCGGCCACGACATCGCGACCAGGCCGAACGCCGCCGCGAGCCCGAGCGCGAGCCGCGCCCGCCAGCTCACCGCCGGGCGCGGCGGAGTGGGGCCGTTCACGGCCTGTGGCGAGTCCGGCCGCGGCGCGTCAGTCATCCGCGTCATCGCCGATGCCGCTCCCGCCCAGGGCCTCGGCGACTTCGCCGACGGTGAGCCAGCCCGGCAGGACCTTCTCCACCTGCGGGGCGAACATCGGGGACGCCGCGACGATCTGCCGGGCCGGGCCGTCCGCGACCACTTCGCCGTCGGAGAGGATCACCACCCGGCTCGCGAACTCGGCGCAGAACTCGACGTCATGGGTCGACACGACCACGCAGTGGCCCGCCTCGGCGAGCTTGCCGAGCCTCGCCGCCAGCGCCGCCTTCGCGGGATAGTCCAGGCCCCGGGTCGGCTCATCGAGGAGCAGCAGCGGCGGTGCGGCCGTGAGGGCCACGGCCAGAGCCAGTGCCAGCCGCTGGCCTTCGGAGAGGTCGCGCGGGTGGGTCGACTCGTCGATGCCCTCCACCAGGTCGACGAGGATCTTCGCGCAGGTGCCCTGTGGTGCGCGGCCGTCATCGTCGGCGCTCGCGCATTCGGCTCCGACGGTCTCGGCGTAAAGGAGGTCGGCGGGTTCGGCCGGGACGAGCCCGGCGAGCTGGCGCCGCTCTCCCGGCCTGCGTGAGGCCGGGTCGGTCCCGCCGATCGCGATCTGCCCGCCCGAGCGTTTCCCGGTGCCCTGCAAGGCCCACAGGAGGCTCGACTTGCCGGAGCCGTTGCGGCCCATGAGGGCGATGCGTTCGCATCGGCCCGCGACGAGGTCGATGCCGTTCACGGCCCGCACGCCCGGGTAGTCGACGGTGACGCCACGGGCTTCCAGCAGCGGCGGCCCGTTCGGCGCATCGGGCGGCGCGCTCCTGCGGCGCCCGGACCGGGCAGCCTTGGGGGCCTGGTTGAAGGGGGCCCGGTCGAAAGGCGGGGTCCTGTCGGTCGGGAGATGCCCGGCCAGGGTCTCGCGGAGTTCGGCGGCGTGGCGCCTGGCCTCGCGGATCGTGACCGGCGGGCCGGGCCATCCGGCCAGGCGGCCGAGCTCCACCACCGGCGGCGCGATCGGCGAGGCGGCGAGGACCTCCGTCACCGGACCGCCGAGCACCTTGCCGCCGTTGAGGAGCAGCGCCGAGTCGGCGTACTGGGCGACGCGTTCGAGCCGGTGCTCGGCGAGGAGCACGGTGACGCCGAGGTCGTGGACGAGGCGGTGCAGGGCTGAGAGCACCTCGTCGGCGGCGGTCGGGTCGAGTGCCGAGGTCGGCTCGTCGAGGACGAGCGCGGCGGGCCCGGCGACGAGGGCCGATCCGATCGCGACCCGTTGGCGCTGACCGGAGGAGAGCTGGGCGAGGGCGCGGCCGCGCACATCGGCGAGGCCGAGGAGGTCCACGATCTCGGTGACGCGCTTGCGCATCGCCGCGGGGTCGAGGCCGAGCTGCTCGGCGGTGTAGGCGAGTTCGAGTTCGACCTCGTCGGTCACGAAGCCCGCCAAGGGGTCCTGGCCGACGTAGCCGACGAGGTCGGCCAGGTCGGCGGGCGTCGATCCGCGCACGTCGCGTCCGGCCACGCGGATGGTCCCGCTCATGGTCCCGCCCGTGAAATGGGGGACGAGCCCGTTGATCGACTTCAGCAGCGTCGACTTGCCCGCGCCGGTGGCGCCCACGAGCAGGCAGAACTCGCCTTCGGGGATCGCGAACGACACGTCGTCCAGGACGGGCTGCCCCGCATAGGCGAAGGAGACGTGGTCGAAGGCGATCCCGCTGCGGCTCAAGGTGTTCCCCCGGTGATGGACGGCGTGGACGGCACGAGCAGGGCGGGGGCGGCGGCGAGCAGGATGCCCGCCGCGGCCCACAGCGGGAGTCCGGGGACGGCGAGCGGGTTCGTGGCGGGCCACAGCAGACCGGGTTCAATGAGGCCACTGAGGACGGTCCCGGCGACGGCGGCCGCGCCCGAGGCGAGCACCGCCCAGTCGCGGGGCCGGAAGCGGTCGGGCCGGTAGCGGGTGTGCGGGACCCGCTTGGAGGCGAACGCGATCCCGAACACCGCCGCGGCGGCCGCGGCCGCGAGGAGCGACCAGGCGAGCGGCGCTGGGGTGGCGGCGCCGAGCAGGGCGTACGCGCCCGCGCACAAGCCAAGGAGTCCGAAGAGGAGTGACGCGGCGGTGGCGCGGCGGGCCGGGGCCGGGACGTCCGCGGCGCGGCCGTACCCGCGCGAGGCCATCGCGGCGGCGAGCGCGAGCGAACGGTCGAGCGCGTCGTGCAGGACCGGTGCGGCGACCGTGCGCATCAGGTTCGCGGGACTGCGGTTCGTGTTGCCGCGCAAGGCCCTTGCCCGCCGGACCCGGCCGACGCTCTCGACCAGCTGCGGCGCGACGGACAGGGCGACGACGACCGCGACGCTCACCTCGTACAGGGCGGCCGGGACCGACCGCAGGAGCCGGCGCGGGCTCGCGAGCGCGTTCGCCGCGCCGACGCAGACCAGGAGGGTGGCGAGGCGCAGGCCGTCGTAGGCGGCGGCGAGCGCGCCCTCGGCGGTGACGTCCCCGCCGAGGCGGAAGCCCGCCGCCCAGTCCGGGAGCGTCGCCGAAGGGAGCGTGAAGAGCACGGTTGGGCCGTCGGAGCCGCCGAAGACGATATAGAAGGCCATGCGGACCGCGATCGCGGTGAGTCCGATGAACAGGAAGACCCGGTAGGCGCCCGACCAGGGCTCCGAGCCGCGGCAGAAGGTGACGACGAGTCCGGCGACGGCCACGATGAGGAGCAGCAGCCACGGGTTCGCGGTGCGCCCGGCGGTGGTGGCGAGCAGGAGCGCCCAGCCCCACCAAGCGACGGGGTGGGCGGTGCGGTGGCGCGCGGCGCCGGGACGGGGCGGCGCGGTCGGTCGCGGCGGGAGGCCGGTGCGGGAGGCCACGGTCAGGCGCGCCGGTCGCGTCGGAGCCGCCAGACGACGAGCGCGGCGATGAGGGCGAGCGCCGCGACCGCGATGATCCAGGTGAGGGAGCCGGAGGAGTCCGAGTTCGACTCGGCGCCGGGGTCCGATTCGGCGTTCGAGTCGGAGTCGGTGGTGGCCGCGGCGTCGGCGGGGGTGGTCGCGGGCGGGGTCGAGCCGTCGCCGAAGACCCAGCCTTCCAGGTCACCGGCATCGGGGGTGGCGCCCGCGCCGCCGACGATCGAGTAGGTCCACTCCGAGTCGCCCGGCTCGGCGTGCCAGTAGGACCAGTACTCCTTGGCGGGTGGCGCTGCGCCGCAGTCGGTGTCGGGAAGTTCGTCGATGCGGCAGACCATGCCGCGGATGGAGGCGACCTCGGTGACGGAGAACCCGGCTTGGACGAGCGCGTCCAGGCCGTCGGCCGGATCGGCGGCGCACCCGGTGGCGGGCGTGGATGTGGGTGCGGCAGCGAGCGAACCGAAGTCGACCACGACGGTGACCCCGGAGCAGCGCGACTGTGAGAAGGCGGGGGAGGCGGGAAGGCCGACCGTCAGGAATGAGAGGAGAAGTGAAGCCGCAAGTGCGGCGCAAAGGCGGCCGAGTGCGAAGGGCCGCCCGACAGCAGGCAGTCCGGAAACGCTCGTGTCGCGGACCTTCGGGCCCCCGGTTTTAAGGGTGCCACCGGGGTACGACATTTCGGGGCGGCCCGAATCCGAACCGCGGGGTGCCGGACCGCCGCAGAGTTCGGGACCGCTGCCGGATTCCGGACCGCGATCGGACTCCATGCCGCCGCCACCCGATCCCGCGCTGCGGGTCACCTTGCGGAAGGCAGCGCGGAAACGCTCGTGTCGCAGACCTTCGGGCCCCCGGTTTCGAGGGTGCCAGGGGGGTATGACATCGCGCAGGCAACGCCCGCCGGACCGGCGGGCGCTGCCTGCGCTTCGTTCACTGCGGAACACGATCGGAATTGCCGCTCGCGTCGTTACTTCTTGTCCGTGCCTTCGCCGGACTCGTCCTTCGGCTCGTCCTCGGCGGACGGCTCGTCGGCCGCGTTGCTCACTTCGTCGGCGTCCACCTCAGCGGCCGGGGTCGAAGCTTCCGCATCGTCAGCATTGTCGGCAGCGTCGTCTGCCGAAGCTGCGTCGGCTTCGTCGGTCGCAGCCGGACCGTCGGCGTCGTCCTTCGCGTCGGTCGCGGCCGCCGCTTCGCCTTCGGCGCCACCGGCAGCGGCGCTGCGGCGGGCCTTCAGCGCGAAACCGATGATGAGCGCGGCGATCACCACGACCGCAGCACCGATCGCCCACGGCAGCCACGAAGCCGAGCTCTCGTTCTCATCGGCGGCAGCGCTGGTCTCGTCACCGGCGTCCGAGCTCTCGCACCCGTTGCCCGGCACGTCGGCCGAAGCGCCGGAAGCGTCCAGGTCCGCCAGGTTCTGGCCCGCGACCGGCACGATCGCCTGCGCCGTCGCCAGCAGTCGCGACGCCTCCCCGAACTCGGGGTCCTCCGGGTCGGTGTACATGAACGCGCCCGGAGCCGCACCCGTGCAATCGAACTGCAGCTCAAGGAGGAACGCCACGGCCCGTTCGGCCGCGTCCGTCCGCTCGGTCGCCAGCAGCGCCTGCGCGGCCATCGCCGTCGAGTTCGCGTTCTCGCCGAAGCCGTTGTCGAACCCGCCGTCCTCGGCCTGCGCCGACTCCAGCCAAGTCGCGGCGGGCTCAAGCGAGGCCGCGGCGGCGTCGCCTGAGAGCGTCGCCAGCGCCGAGACGGCCAGGCCCGTCGAGTCGGGGTCGGAGACGCAGTCGTCCCCGCCGTCGATGTCGCCGAAGCTGAAGCCGCCGTCGGGGCACTGGACGGCCGCGAATCCGGCCGCGGCCTCGTCGCCCGCCGGGGTGTCGGTCCGTGAGAGGCCGAGCACGGCCCACGCGGTGGACAGGGCGGTGCCGTCGCCGTACGTGCCGTTCGCGGCCTGCGAGCCGGTCACCGCCTCGGCCAGTTTGATCCCGCCGAAGTCCGTCGGGTCGCCGCCCGCGGTCGCGACCGTGTACATGACCTTCCCGGCCGACCCGGCGCTGAGCACGGCGTCGGTCGAGCCCTCCGCGGTCGGGTACACGTACGGGGAGAGCGTGTCGATGTTGTTCAGCCATTCCAATGTGGCTTGCACCTGGTCGCCGCCGACGCGGGCGGCCTCCAGGGCGATGACAGCGTCGAGCGAGCTCGAGACGTCCTGGACGCCCCCGAACGACCATGCGGTGCCGTCGGACTGGGAGGCGAGCCAGGAGGCGGCGGCCTGGGCGGGCTCGCCGAAAGCCGTTTGGGCCTGGGCCGGAGCGGCCGAGGCGAGAATGGAGACGGGCACGACCGCGGCGGCTGCCAGCAGACGAACGGACAGGTGGCGCATTGCCTGACCTTTCCTAGAGCGAGTGGGGTCTTCGGGCAGGCGGCGGCGCCGCAAGCGCCTGTAGACCACGACAGGCGTTGACAAAAATTCGGTTCGGCTCAGGCGGGTATTCGGGCTCACGCGGGTGGACCGAGCTTCGAAGGGTGCTCGGCATTCGTTCGATCGTGCCTGCTTCGACCACGCTTTCTCAAGACATGCTTTTCACAAACGTCGAACCGCGACTACCGTTGCGGGTCAGCGCCGGCCTTTCACCGGACTTCCCCCGCCGGGCCTGTTCAGTTTGGGCTCATTCTCGCGGGTGACTTCACCGGGTGTCAAGCTGGTCGCGCACGCAGTGCAGCCGTTCACTCGCGTCTCGCGAGTGAACTCCCGCCTTCCGGTTATTGACCCGTAGCACCGGGTATCGATACGGTGCACAACGTGAGCAGAAATAAGAACGCCGATTTGGACAGAGTCCTGCGCGCTGCGACACGGGTCTTCCTGGAGCGCGGCTTCTCCGCGACCTCCATGTCGGACCTCGTCGCGGCCACTGGAATGAACCGCGCCGGACTTTACGCCGCTTTCGGCTCCAAGCACCAGCTCTACATCACCGCGCTGGGCCGCTACCGAGAGGACACCGAGCCGGAACTGCGTGCGATCACCCGCCGGGCCCTGGACCGGGAGGAGTCGGAGCGCCTCGACGCGCCCCGGGTGGTCGCGGACCTCCTGGACGTGGTCGTGCGCCATTCCAAGGAGGGCGGCTTCGTCGTGCGCGCCGCGGTCGAACTCGCCGACGACCCGGCCACGATGCGGCGGGTCCAGGAGGCGTGGACCGAACTCGAACGCGATCTCGCCGCGATCCTGGCAAGCGCGGTCGAGCGCGGCGAGATGGACGCCGCCGCCGACACCGGCCGCCTGGCGCGCACCGCCCTCGTGTTCATCCAGGGCGCGCTGGTCATCGGCCATGCCGACGAGGACGACCGCCGCCTCGGCGACGCCGCCGCGGGACTGGTCGAGCTCTTGGACGCTCACAGGCCTTCGGCGACCGCGGAGGAGATCCGCAGCCAGGCCCCCGACGACGCCTTGCTCAACGAGTCGTAGCGGATCGGCTCCCCCGAGTCGAGCAGTTTCTCGTACGGCGCCAAGAGCACCGCGCGAGTGCGGGCCGCGAAGTGCCGTTGCACCGCGGGCAGGTCCACATCCTTGCGGTGAGCGGGCATGGACACCACCGACACCGCCCCGCGCACCAGGTCGCGCCTCCCGGTCTGCTCCAAGTGGTCGAGCATCCGAGCGGCCGTCTCGGCCGAGTCGTTGCGGGCCGACATCGTCACCACCAGCTGGTCGGTCGCGTCGATCGCCGCCTGCCAGTTCGCCGCCCGCACGTTGTTGCCGGTGTCGACGACGATGAGCTTGTAGAAGCGCGACACCGCCTCGCGCAGGTCCCCGAAGGCCTGCGAGGTCAGCATCTCCCCGGCAGTGGCTGACTCGTCCGAGGCGAGCACGTCGAACATCGCGCCGCCCTGCGCCCGCACGTACTGCGACAGGTCGCCGATGCGCCCGGTCGGGCCCTTGAAGTGGTCGAGGTCCCGCAGGAGGTCGCGGACGGTGCGGACGTGGAAGTCCTGCTGGGCCCGCATCCCCAGCGTCCCCTGCGTCTCGTTGTTGTCCCAGGCCAGGACGTAGCCGCCGCGGTGGCGGCCGAAGGTCATGGCCAGCATGAGGACCGCGACGGTCTTGCCCGCGCCGCCCTTGGGGTTGACCACGGTGATCTGGCGCAGGCCGCCGAAGTTGCGGCGCACGGTCTCGACCGCCCGGTTGCGGGCCTGCTCGCGCGGGCCGGGCGGCAGGGCGAGGGTGCCGAAGCTGAGGCGGTGGAGCGCGCCGCGCAGGCCGGTCTCGGCGACGGGCGGGCGGGGCGGGACGACGCGGCGGGAGGCGAAGTCGTCGGCGGTGACGCCGACGCGTTCGAGGGCCCCGGTGTGGTCGGGGAACACCGGCACGGGCAGGTGGGAGCGGGAGGAGCCGAGGTCGGGGATGATCCCCGAGGGCGGTGCGGGCCAGCCGTCCCCGATGGGGGCGTCGAACGGCGCGGCCGCCGGTTCGGCGGGCATCGGCGTCGCGGGAGGCGGCGGCGCGCTTGGCACGTGGTCGCCGCTGCGCGGGTTGTGGACCGCGTCCGGAGTCGGCGAATGCTGCTGCGCCGCCGGAGGGCCGGTGAACTGCTGGTTCGCCCCGGAGGGAACGCTGTACTGCTGGTTCACTTCCGGTCCGGCGCCATGCTGGCGGTTCATTTCTGGCGCCGCACTGCGCTCATGGTTCACGCCTGGCGGCGCGCTGTACTCATGATTCGGAGCCGGCGGTGCACTGTACTCATGGTTCACGCCTGGCGGCGCGAACGGCGACCACCCGGGAGCGTCGGGCCGGTGCAGAGGCACGGTGTCCTCTTCGGTGTGCTCCATCGGGTCTCCCAGCGTCAGACGGCGGTTACCCGACTATTGTGTCCCATCCGTTCGTGGTCGCGTGGGAACTCCGCGTGCCCGGCCGCCGTGGTACTACAGCAGTCGCGGCTGCTCAGGGCCCGAACGCGGTTGCGGGACCATCCCGAAAGGACTGAACAGGCCCTGGTCCACATCGGCCAGCAGGGGCGAGCCCGTACCGGTGTGGCTGACGTAAGCGAGATCCCGTGTGCGCCCGAGCGCCACGTAGAGCTCGCGGCGGGCGGCGGCCGTGTTCGGCCAGTCCTCCGCGGTCATCCCGGTGAGGCACACCACGCGGAACTCGCCGTCGGCGGCTTCGGCGACCGACATGCCGTCCGGGCCGATGACCGCCAGCTCGTGCGGCGCGACCCCCAGGTCCAGGAGGTGGTCGGTCAGGTCGGCGACGAACCGCTTCTCGTCGTCGCCGTCCACGGCGAAGCACCGCCCGATCCCCGAGCCTTCCAGCGCCGGGCGCTCGGGCTGGACGAGGCGCCCGGGGACGCGGCTGATCGGCTCGATGACCTGCGATGCGGCCACGAGGACCGCGGCGGGGCTGCGGTGGTTGCGCGAGAGGCGCATGACGTGGGCCTGCGGGAACTGCTCGCCGAACGCGGCGAACGCGGCCGGTTCGCCTGAGCACAGCGCCGAGTCCGGGTCGCCGGTGGCGGTCACGTCCGCCTCGGGCCCGCGGTGCTCGGTGAGCTGGCGGAACAGGCGCATCGGCATGCGCGGGAGGTCGTCGATGAAGAGGTGGCCCAGTTCGGGCGGGCTCGCGGCGGCGAAGTCGGCGAACTCGGCCACGGTGATCGAGGCGGCCTCGCGGCCGATGAGCGCGCCCAGTTCGCGGCGGATGCGGGCCGCGCCCGGCGTGGCGGCGGCCAGGACCAGGCACTGGCGGGCGGGCACGCCCAGTTCCTGCACGAGGTAGGCGACGCGGCGGATGAGCAGGTGCGTCTTGCCGGTGCCAGGCGAGGCGTTGATGAGCAGCGGGCCGCGTCCGGCGGAGGCGGCGACGCGCTGCATCGCGTCCAGGGAGTCGAGCAGTCCCGCCCCGACCTCGTCCATGCCGATCAGCAGCGGCGCGGATTCCAGCCACGGGTCCGGGGTCTGCGTCGTCAGCGCGGGTTCGGGCATGGGCACCGCTTCGCGGACGTACTTGGAGTGGGACCGGTGCGAGCGGCGCCGGCGCTCCGCGGTGGTCCGCATGTCGGCGGAGAGCTCGAACAGCGGGGACGCCACCTGCGGTTGCTTGCGTTCATCAGGACGGCGCACCCCTGCATCCTCGCAGACAGTCGACGCGCACGAGCCAGCGGCTCCCGCATGTGCGGGCCGCGCCCGCGATTTCGCATCGTGTCGGACCCGAGACGTACGGTCATGGAAAGGGGGCGCACGCCGGAACAAATCCGGAATATCATGATTCGCCGGAATTATTGCGACTCCGATCTCGCTGGCGCGCAATCGAATCCCGCGATCCGCGCCCGCCTCAGCCGCCCGCGAACGGCGGCAGGGACCACGATCTCCTCAGGCGCGCACGCGGCGAGGTCTCAGCCGCCCGCGAAGGGCGGCAGCACCTCGACCGTGACGCCCGCTGAAAGCGCGGTCGCCGGGTCCTTCGCGACCAGGCCGTCGACCAGCAGCGTCGCGACCGACAGCACTTTGTCCAGCGCCGGGCCGTGCCGCTGCGCCAGGAGTGACTTGAGCTCGCCGACGTCCACGGCGCTCACCTGCTCCTCGCCGCGCCCGGCCGCCGCCTTCGCGCCCGCGAAGTACCGCACCGTCACCACCGTCAGCCCCCGATCGCCGACATCGGGCGGGCCGGCTGCAGGAACGACGGGTCGTCGATCCCGTGCCCGGGAAGCTTGCCCCACATCGCCTCGCGCCACCGATCGGCGATCTCGGCGTCCGAGGCGCCCGACCGCGCGAGGCCGCGCAGGTCGGTCTCGCCGCTCGCGAACAGGCAGTTGCGGATCTGCCCGTCGGCGGTCAGGCGGGTCCGGTCGCAGTCGCCGCAGAACGGGCGCGTGACCGACCCGATGACGCCCACCTTCGCCGGGCCGCCGTCGACCAGCCAGGTCTCGGCCGGGGCCGAACCGCGGTGCTCGGGGTCGGGGACCAGGTCGAACTCGGCGTGCAGCGCTTCGAGGATCTCGGCGGCGGTGACCATCTCGTCGCGTCGCCACACCCCGGCGGCGTCGAGCGGCATCTGCTCGATGAACCGCAGCTCGTAGCCGTGTTCGAGGGCGAAGCGCAGCAGGTCGGGCGCCTCGCCGTCGTTGATCCCGCGCATGAGCACGGTGTTGAGCTTGACGGGGTCGAGCCCGGCCGCGGCCGCGCCCTCGATGCCCCGCAGCGTCGCGTCGAGCCGGTCGCGTTTCGCCAGGTCCTTGAAGGTGCCCGGGCGCAGCGTGTCGAGCGAGACGTTGACGCGGTCGAGCCCGGCGGACACGAGTCCTTCCGCCAGGCGGTCGAGGCCGATGGCGTTGGTGGTCAAGGAGATGTCGGGCCGCGGCGTGAGCTCGGCTGCGGCCTTGACGATGTCGACCAGGCCCGGGCGCAGCAGCGGTTCGCCGCCGGTGAAGCGGACTTCGCGCACGCCGAGGTCGCGGACGGCGATCCCGACCAGGCGCATGATCTCCTCGTCGGTGAGCAGGGTCGGTTTCGGCAGCCACGGGAGCCCGGCTTCGGGCATGCAGTAGGTGCAGCGCAGGTTGCACCGGTCGGTGAGCGAGACGCGCAGGTCGGTCGCGGTGCGCCCGTGACGGTCCCGCAGGCCCGCCGCCGCGGTGGCGGCGTCCGCGGCCGGAGAGGTCGGAGCTGGCATGGTTCGAGCGTAGTTCGTCAATATGACAGTTTCGTAAAGTGAGACACGATTCCCATCAACTGGACGCGGTAGGCGCGTCCGAACAAGGTGGTGTGGACCAGCAGCGGGAACAGCTGGTGAAGCCCGATCCGCTCCTCCCAGCCCGCTTCGAGGGGGCTGACCTCCGCATACCCGTCGAGGATCGCTCCGAGCCGGGGCACCCCGCCCCATAGGCGCAGGTTCGCCAGGTCGGTCTCGCGGTGGCCGCCGTGCGCGGCCGGGTCGATCAGCCAGGCCCGCGTCTCGCCCCAGTGGACGTTGCCCCACCACAGGTCGCCGTGGACGCGCGCGGGCCCCTCCTCGGGCCCGGCGAGCCGCGGCAGGCGGGCGGCCAGGGTCTCGATCGCGGTGACGTCGGCCGCGTCGAGCGCGCCGTTGTCGCGGGAGGGCCGCAGGTACGGCCCGATGCGCCGGGCCGCGTACCACTCGGCCCAAGTACCGGTCGCCTGCTCGTTGTCCATGAAGGTCTCGCCGATGAAGCCGCGCCAGGGCGCACCGAACGTCTCGGCGCCGGCGGCGTGCATGCGGGCGAGTTCGCGGCCCAGTTCCTCGGCGTGCTCCCGGGTCGGCTCGGCCGGTTCGATCCACGGCTCCACCAGGAGCCGGTCGTCCGCGTGCAGGACCGGCACCACGGCCTCGGCGGCCTCCCGCAGCCACCGCAGCCCGTTCGCCTCGGCGGCGAGGTAGCCGCTCTCGCGGCCCTCACTGAACTTCGCGAACAGGCTGGAGCCGTCGTCGAACGTGAGGCGCTGCGCCGCGGCCGAGCCCGCGCTCGCCGTCGCCAGCGGCATCGCGAAGTCGTTGGCCTTGACCGGGGTCGTGCGCACCCGCTGGTGCTCGATGAGCTCGGGCAGGAGCCGCAGCCGGTCGATGTCGAGGGCGTCGGAGGTCACGGGACCGAATCTATCCGAAGACGCACCGAAGGCCCCGGACCCGGGGCCTGTTCGAGAAAACCCCGAGGCGCGGGGCCCCGAATTGTCGGTGGGGGCGGATACGGTCGTCGCGGTCGGGAGGCACGGCATGCGGGTGCCGGGTCTCCCGACCGGCCGAAGATCCACAGGAGACTTCAGGAACGGCGGGAGGAGGTGGTCAGCGAAGCTGCTCGACCACGAAGTCGATCGCCTCGGTCAGCTTGGCCGCGTCCGAGGGGTCCACCGCCGGGTACGTGGCGACGCGCAGCTGGTTGCGGCCCAGCTTGCGGTACGGCTCGGTGTCGACGACCCCGTTGGCGCGCAGTACCTTCGCGATCTCGGCGGCGTCCACGCCCTCGAAGTCGATCGTGGCGACCACGTTCGAGCGCAGGGCGGTGTCGGTCACGAACGGGTTCGCGAACTCGCGCGAGTCCGCCCACGAGTACAGGGCCCCGGCCGATTCGGCGCAGCGCTTGACCGCCGCGTCCAGGCCGCCCGCGGCGTTGAGCGCGTCCACCTGCTCGGCCGCGAGCACCACGGTCGCCACCGCCGGCGTGTTGTACGTCTGGTCCTTGCGCGAGTTGTCGATCGCGGTCTTCAGGTCCAGGAACGCCGGGATGTAGCGCCCGGAGGCGGCGATCTGCTCGGCGCGCTCGATCGCGGCCGGGCTCATGATCGCGATCCACAGGCCGCCGTCGGAGGCCAGGCCCTTCTGCGGCGCGAAGTAGTAGCAGTCGGTCTCGTTCAGGTCCACCGCGAGGCCCGCCGCGGCGGAGGTCGCGTCGTGGAGCATGAGCGCGCCCTCGCCGGGCACCCGCTTGACCTCGACGGCCACACCGGTGGAGGTCTCGTTGTGCGGGGTCGCGTAGACGTCGACGCCGTCCTCAGGGGACAGGTAGGCGGCCGAGCCGGGCTCGGCGGTCACGATCGTCGGCTCGCCCAGGTGCGGGGCGATCTTGATGGCCTTGGCGAACTTCGATCCGAACTCGCCGAAGCTGGCGGCCTGGGCCCGGTCCTCGACGAGGCCGAACACCGCGACCTCCCAGAACGCGGTCGCGCCGCCGACGCCGAGCACGACCTCGTAGCCGTCGGGCAGGCCGAAGAACTCGGCCAGTCCGGCCCGCAGGCGCCCGACCTCCGACTTGACCGCCTTCTGGCGGTGGGAGGTGCCCATGACGGACCTGCCCAGACCGGCGAGTGCGCTGATCGCCTCGGACGGCACCTTGGAAGGGCCTGATCCGAAGCGCCCGTCAGCGGGCAGCAGCTCTGCGGGGATGGTGATCGGGTCGGTCACGGTCGGCTCCGTTCTGGTCGGTCCTCGGGCTCACTGTAAACCCGGGGTTTCCGTTCGTGATCGGGCGGGCCCGGACCGGCCGCCGATTGGGATCGGCAAGGCGAGCGAGCCTTCAGGACCGTGGCTGATCCACGGCCCTTCCGCCGATCAGGATCGAGCCCGACCCCGCCCCCGGGTTCGGAGGCCAGACCCCCGAAGGCGCGTTCGGGTGCCCGTCAGCCCGCGGGCTCCCAGGCCGTCGGCGGCTCCTCGCCCGGCTCGGCCGCGGCCGTCCACACCTCGCCGTCGGCGGCCACCGCCCACAGCCGCAGCGCCCCGTCGGACCCGAACGCGGCCGCCGGCCGCTTGACCACGGTGACGTCGCCCCTCGACCACGGCCGCGACAGCAGCGCGAACTCGCCCGCACCGCCGCCGAGGTCGGCGAGGTCGAGCACGAGCACCGCGGGCGCGCCGGTGCCGTCGTCGCAGGCCACGGCGAGTACCCCGTCGGGGCCGATCGCCAGGGCCGGTGCGAGCACGCCGCCCTCCAGCGGCACGAGGACCGCCGTCCACTCCTCCCCGCGTCCGAAGTGGAGCACCACATCACTGGTCCCGGCCGCGCGGGAGCCGATCACGATCCGCCCGTCCGGGGCCTGGGCGGCGGTGACGGCGCTGGCGGGAACGAAGATGCGGCCGCCCGGCCCAGGCAGGTCGAGCATGTGGCTCGACCAGGTCGCGCCGTCGCCTTCCCAGGCGGCCACATTGTCGGGGGTGGCGGCGACGATGGTGAAGGCCCCGTCGGCGCCGAGCGCGGCGGGCGCCTCGTGGACGGCGGGACCGGCGAGGCGGGTCCACTCGCCCCACCGGCCGCCTTCGGGCCGGGTGCGCGCGGCCAGTCCGCCTGCGGGGTGGCGGACGCAGACGAGGGCGGTGCGGCCGTCGTCGGCGGCGGCGACCTGCCCGACGGTGCGCGCGGCCGGGCCGGGACCGGCGGGGTTGCCGAGGGACTGCCATTGGCCGGTGCCCAGGTCGAGGCAGTGGACGTCGCGTTCGTGCGCGGCGGGGTCGTAGGGGAGGTGGGTGCTCGTCGCGTACAACTTCGTCCCGGCCCGGACCAGGGACGGGAGCGCGTCGGGTCCGCCGAGGTCCTCCCAGCCGTCCTCGCCGAGGGCTTGGATTCGCATGCCGCGCACGGCGACCGGGCGGATGAGGCCGTCGATCTCGGCGGCGGTGAGCGCCGCGGTGTAGCGCGGGTGCGTGGCGTGGCCGTAGGTCGTCCCGGCGCCGGGGCCGCTGATGAGGCGGTCGCCGCAGCCGCTGGGGCTGGCGCAGTCGGCCCCGTCGACGCCGTCCGCCCACGCGTACGTGTCGATCGCGTCGCCCTTGGCCTCCAGGTCGGAGGGGCCGAGGTTGCCGGGCCAGCGGCGGTTGTAGTAGCCGCGCCAGGACTCGACGGCGAGGGCGCCGCCCCAGGCGGCGACGGCCTCCCAGGCGAAGAGGGCGGCCGCGGTGTGGTCGATGTGGTCGGAGTAGCCGGACTGCTCGGCGCCGAACTTCTCACCGACCACCGGGTCCGGGTCGGGGTCGAGCGTGTTGACCACGACCGGGCGGTACCGCTCCAGCAGCTCCAGCAGCGTGGCCTGGACGGTCGCGCGGTCCACCGTCGCCGCAGCGCTGCCGAAATGCGCGGTCAGCGGCGAGTCGGCGGGGGGCAGGACCGCGGCGGCGTCCAGGCGGCCCTCCCACAGGGCGAGCAGGCGCGTGAAGTCGCCGGTGATGCGCCCGAGGTTCGTCCACAGCGAGCAGAACACGACGTGCACCTCGGGCTTGTCGCGCAGGACGCACAGTTCGACGTCCTGCCCGGAGTCGAGCGCGGCGAGGTACCGGTCCCAGGGGGCGTCCGGGTCGCCGAGGGCCATGAGGGCGTAGGCGCGCCGCAGGCCGTTGTCGCGGGCGGCGGTGTACCCGGGGAAGTCGGCGGGTGCGGCCTCGTCCCAGGTGTTGCGCCCGTCGGCCTCCCCGGCGGTGAGGACCACGGTGCAGATCCCCGCGCCGTCGCGCAGGACGCGGGCGACGCGCGGGTTGACGAAGTAGAGGCAGTCGTCGGGGTGGGCGACGATGTTCATGTGGACGGGACCTGCGGTGCTCGGCGCGGGGAAGTCCCCGCCGGCGGCGGCCTCGCGCAGGGACCAGACGCTCTCGGCGGCCGCGGCGGTCACGGCCAGCCCGGCGAGGCCGCCGACCAGGAGGTCGCGGCGGCGCAGCAGCGGAGGCCGGGGGGAGGGCATGGGTGCGTCCCGTTCGGGTGGCGTGGGTTTCGGGCCCGATTCTATACAGAACCGCCGCATTCAAGACGGGCACTCGTTTTCAGCGCGAACGGAAACGGCCCGAACCCTCATCGAGGACGCGGGCCGCTTCCGGCGTGTGCGGGCTACTGCCAGCCTTCGACCTCGTCGAGGCCGCGCGGGCCCGGGCCCACATAGGTGGCCGAGGGGCGCACGATCCGGCCGAGTTTCTTCTGCTCGAGGATGTGGGCGCTCCAGCCGGCCACGCGGGCGCAGGTGAAGATCGGCGTGAACAGATCGGCGGGGACCTCGGCGAAGTCGAGGAGCACCGCCGACCAGAACTCGACGTTCGTGGCGAGCACGCGGTCGGGCTTGCGGGCCTTGAGCTCGGCCAGCGCGGCTGTCTCCAGCGCCTGGGCGACCTCGTAGCGGGGCGCGCCCAGCTCCTTGGCCGCGGCGCGCAGCACGCGCGAGCGCGGGTCCTCGGCGCGGTAGACGCGGTGGCCGAAGCCCATGAGGCGGTCGCCCGAGTCGAGGAGGTTCTTGACGTAGCCCTCGGCGTCGCCGGTCTTCTCGACGCCCTCGATCATGTGGAGGACGCGGGAGGGGGCGCCGCCGTGCAGCGGGCCCGAGAGGGCGCCGATGCCGGAGGAGATGGCGGCGGCGGCGTCGGCCCCGGTGGAGGCGACCACGCGCGACGTGAAGGTGGAGGCGTTCATGCCGTGCTCGGCGGCGGACATGAGATACGTGTCGACGGCCTTGACGTGCGCCGGGTCGGGCTCGCCGCGCCAGCGCCGCATGAAGCGCTCGGTGATGGTCCCGGCCTTGTCGATCTCCGACTGCGGGACGGCGGGTCGGCCTGATCCGCGGGCGGACTGGGCGATGAACGACAGCGTGGTGACCGAGACGCGGGCGAGATCGTCCCGGGCGGTCTCGTCGTCGATGTCCAGCAGCGGCTGCAGGCCCCAGTAGGGGGCGAGCATGGCGACCGCGGCCTGGGCGTCGACGCGGGTGTCGCCTGAAGAAACGGGTACGGGTACGGGTTCGGCGGCGGGCAGGCCGCTCCCGAACTTGCCGTCGACGAGGAGGCCCCAGACGTCCCCGTATGTGCTCTGGCCGACCAGGTCCTGGATATCGACACCGCGGTAGCGGAGCGATCCACCCTCTTTGTCAGGCTCGGCGATCTCGGTTTCGAAGGCGATGACGCCTTCGAGGCCGGGCTTGAACTCAGACATCGTTGTTCTCCTGAGTGTGTTGTCCCTGTGGTTGCCGACCGGGGGCTTCCGGGAGGCGACGGTTCGTAGTTATCTGGAAATGGTGCCTCAATGCCGTGGCCGACGGAAGTGCCCACGGCGCGGGGGTGATCCTGAATGGCGGTACAACAGGTGCGCAAAATATGAGACAACCATCGTGAGGGTGGGTATTTGTCCAATTTTGCACTTATTGTTGGGAGGGTTTCAATAATGACTCTTGTTGGTTTCAACGGTTCCCTGCGATCTCGCCCACATCGACACGCGTGCCGCAGGTCATTGGACATGAGCTAACGTCAAAGCACATCCCGCCCATCGATAACGACATGGAGGTACCCCCTATGGCGCTGTCCGGCGAGCAATGGGCGATCGCCTACAACGACCACGAGGCCATCATCGTCGGTGTCGGCGGTGGCGTGCGCTCGTACACCTACCGTGGCCGCCCGGTGGTCATGTCGTACGCCGACGAGGAACTCGCGCCCGGCTGGTCCGGCCACGTGCTGGCCCCCTGGCCGAACCGCGTCCGCGACGGCAAGTACGCGTACGACGGCACCGAATACCAGCTTCCCGTCAACGAGATCGAGACGAACACCTCCCTCCACGGCTTCGTGGCCTGGGCCGAGTGGAACGCCGTCGACGTCACCGACACCTCGGTCACCCTCGAATGCAGGCTCCCCGCCCGCCTGGGCTACCCCTGGACCCTGCAACTGCGCACCCGCTGGTCCGTCGGGCCCGGCGGCCTCAGGGCCGCCCACACCGTCTCCAACCCCGGCCACAAGACCGCCCCCTTCGGCATGGGCACCCACTCCTACCTGATCCCCGGCTCCCTCGAGCGGATCGACGAGGCGACTCTGCACGTCCCGGCTGCGAAGAAGCTCAAGCTCGACAAGCAGAGCATCCCCGTCGGCTCCGGCCCGGCCGACTTCGACGACGCCACCGTCCTCAAGGACCTGGTCATCGACGACTGCTACGGCGACCTCAAGCGCGGCTCCGACGGGACGGCCGAAGTGCGGCTGGCCGACCCGGTCTCGGGGCAGGCGGTGACCGTGTGGATGGACGACTCGTTCGGCTGGGTCCACATCTACACCGCGGACGGCCTCGACGGCGACCGCAAGCGCGGCTCGGTCGCGATCGAACCGACCACCTGCCCGCCCAACGCCCTCGCCACCGGCGAGGACCTGATCGAGCTCTCGCCCAGCGAGGCCTGGTTCGGCGTCTGGGGCATCCGCCCCGAATAGATCCCGCAAGACGACACGAGGGACCGCCCCATCGGGGCGGTCCCTCTTCGCGTCCCACCCGAAAAATCCTCACAACCAGCGCACCGAGTTATCCACAGGCCTCCGAGCAGGCAATGTGTCCCCTCCTCGCGGAGTTATCCACAGCCCCAAAAGTTTTCCTTGCCGACCTTCGCCGCCGCCGGTCATCGTTACTCATAGACACGCGAACATCACCGAACGTAGGAGCAAGCATGGCAGCGACACTCGACCGCACCACCACAACGGCCGCCGCCCCCGCAGCCGAATCCCTCCTCGTCACCGCCGACGACCGCCTCGCCGAGGCGATCACCCCGCTCGCCGCCGCGGCCGGCCACCCCCTTCACCGCATCGACCACCCACTGGACGCCGCCGCCCGCTGGCAGCGGGCACCCGTCGTCCTCGTCGGACCCGACCTCGCACCCGAATGCATCGCCTGCGACTTCCCCACCCGAGACCACCTCGTCCTGTGCACCACCATGGCCTGGCTCGGCGCCGACCCCGCCGACACCTCCATGCTCTGGCCCCTCGCCATCCAGATGCAGGCCACCGGCGTCGTCGCCCTCCCTGACGCACGCGACTGGCTCATCGACCTGTTCACCCGCACCTGGCGCGACACCGAACCCGCGCCCGTCCTCGCCACGGTCGCCGGACACGGCGGCGCCGGCGCCTCCACACTGGCCCTCGCCGCGGCCACCGACGCCGCCCGGGACGGCCGCAAGACCGTCCTCATCGACCTCGACCACACCGGCGGCGGCATCGACGCCGCAGCGGGACTCGCCGCCCAACCGGGCTGGCGCTGGCCGTCGCTCGCGAACGCCACGGGCCTGCTCGAACCGGAGCGGCTGCTCGGCGGGCTCCCGCAGCGCGCCGGGCTCCACCTGGTCGGGCCCGACCCGCGCAATCCCGCCGAAGTGGACGCCGACGCGTTCGACCAGGTGCTGCGCGCCGCACGCCTCGCTGCCGACCTGGTCGTCGTGGACCTGCCGCGCACCCGCACCGATGCCGCCGTCCACGCGGCGCGGGCCGCCCGTTCGGTCGCGGTCGCCCTCGGACCCGGTTCACGCTCTTGGGAAGCGGCCCGCAGCGTCACCGCCGCGTACGGCTTCCACAATCCGAACCTCGGCGTGGTCCTGCGCGGGGAGGCCAGCGCGCATCCCGCGGGCGTGGCCGGGGACGGTCCCCGCGAGGCCGACTGGTTCGACCCGCCGGTGTGGGGCACGGTCCCGACCGACCGCAGGCTCCCGGTCCTGCTGCGCCAAGGGCGGGTCCCGCGCGGCCGCCTCGGCCGCGGCATCCACGAGCTCACAGCGGAACTGCGCCGCACCCGCCCGAGGGGCGACCTCGCCCGAACCGGTCCCGCGGGCCGCACCGGCCGCGACCAGACCGGTGCGACGCGATGAGCTTCGACCTGATCGAGAAGGTCCGGCGCCAGCTCGCGGCCCAGACCCGACCCGGCAATCGCAGCCCGGGCCGCGGCTCGGCGAAAGCGGACATCGTGCGGGCCCTGCGCGCGGCCGGCGCCGCCCCGCCCGACCAGACTTCCCTACTGCAGCTCTCTTCGGCGCTGAGCGACGACCTCATCGGGGCCGGGCCGCTCCAGCCGCTGCTGGACGACCCCACGGTCACGGACGTGGTCGTCAACGGTGCGGGAGGCGTCTGGATCGACCGAGGTGAGGGCCTTCAGCCCGCCGAGGTCCGCATCGGACCGCCCGCCGCGATCCGGTCGCTCGCCTGCCGGCTGGCGGCCGCCGCGGGCCGCCGACTCGACTCGGGCAGCCCGTACGCCGACGTGCGGCTCCCGGACGGCACCCGCTTCCACGCGGTCCTGCCGCCGGTCGCCGCCTCCGGCCCGTACCTTTCCTTCCGCACCCACCGGTCGAAGGCGTTCACGCTGACCCAATTGGTCGAGGCGGACACGCTCACCGCGGACATGGCGGATCTGCTGCTGCGCATCGTCAAAGCCAAGATCGCCTTCCTGGTGACGGGCGGCACCGGCACGGGCAAGACCACGCTGCTGGCGAGTCTCCTCTCGAGCGTCCCGGCTGAGGAGCGCATCGTCATCGTCGAGGACGCGGCCGAGCTCGCTCCGGACCATCCGCACGCGCTCACGCTCGAGTCTCGCCCGGCGAACATCGAGGGTGCGGGCGCGGTCGACCTGGCCGCGCTGGTGCGGCAGGCGCTGCGGATGCGACCGGACCGGATCATCGTCGGCGAATGCCGCGGCGCCGAGGTGATCGAACTGCTCGGCGCGCTCAACACCGGCCACGAGGGCGGCGCGGGCACGTTGCACTGCAACGCCGCCGCCGATGCGCCCGCCAGGCTCGAGGCCCTCGCGCTCCCGTTCGGCCTGCCGAGAGCGGGCCTCCACGCCCAACTGGTGGCGGCCCTGCGCGTCATCATCCACTTGCGACGCACCGGGACCGGGCGGCAGGTGGCCGAGATAGCCGTGATCGACACGGGCCCCACCAGGGCCGGAAGCCTGGCGGTGTCCACCGCCTGGACCCGTCACGGCCCGGGCCCGGCCGCCGGAATCCTCGAACGCCTCTTGAGGGAGCGAACCGCATGAGCAGCACCGCAACCGCACCCGCACCCGCACTGCCACCCGAACGCCGCCGCTGCCGCACCGCCAACCGGGTCCGCCGGGCGGCACCGAGGTCGCCCCGGCGCCTCGCCTTCGCCATGGACGGCAACGACCACCGCACTAGCGACCGCGGCCGCCCCGGCTCGGGCCGACCGCGAAAGACCACCGTCCGCAACGCCGCCGACCTCGCACCGGACACCCGAATCGGCCTCACCATCACCCGTCGACCCATGGCGAGTGAACCAACCGGCCCAACACCGGCAACGACACCGACCCCGCAATCCGATCAACTCCGGGAAGGAACCGCCGCATGACCGCCGTAGTCACCGCCCTGGTCGCCCACCGGCCGAAGTCCGCGGCCGCCTGCGCCGCACTCATCGCGGCGCTGCTCGCGGCCTGGTTCGCCGGACACCACTACAACGGCGGACTCGGTCCGCTCGCGGCGTCAAGCGCCGCGGCCATCGCCGCCGTCTACACCGCGGCAGCGATGACCGCGTGGCATTTCGCATTGCGCCGCAAGCGACAACGCGAAGCCCGCCGGGCCGCCGCTGACACCGTCGCCTACCTGGCGGCCGACCTCGCCGCGGGAACCGACCCGATCAAGGCCGTCACCGCCGCAGCACCCGACTGGCCCGCCGAAGCCGCCGTCACCGCGAAACGCCTCCGCGCCGCACTCCGGATAGCCGCAGAACTCGGCGCGCCCGCAGCCGAACTGTGCCGCCGCCTCGCCGAGCACCTCCGCGAGGACGAACAGGCCGCCGCCCGAACCCGCGCCCAGACCGCCTCGATCCGCGCCACCGCGACGCTCCTCATCGCACTCCCCGCAGGAGGCGTCGCACTCGGCGAGACGCTCGGCGTCGACGCCGTCGCCTTCCTCTTCGCAGCACCGGCCGGCATAGGTGCGGCCGCCGCCGCGATGGGCCTGCAATCCGCAGGACTCGCCTGGACCGGTGCGCTGATCCGATCCGTCGGCGTGGGGAGCTCATGATGATGCGCCGACTGCTCGGCCCGCTCGCGGGCGTCGCGGCCACCTTCGCCATCGGCGGACCCACCGGCATCGTCCTCGGCTTCGGCACCTGGTGGCTCGTCGCCAGGCTCCTGCGAACGGACCCCGACCGCGCCGAAAGGGCGACTGCCCAGCGCCTCGCCCCGTCATGGCCCTGGACGCTGGACCTGCTCGCCGCGGGCATGCGAGCGGGGGCGCCGTTCCCACTGGCCGCGTTCGCGGTCGCCGACGCGGACGACCCAGAGATCGGCGACCGACTCAACCGCTTCGCCGGAGCGATCCATCTGGGCGCCAGCGCGACCGAAGCGCTCCCCGAACTCGGCGCGCTCCCCGGGGCGGCCCGGCTGGCCCGCCAGCTCGACCGGTCCGGCGACTCGGGAGCGGCCATCGCCGGAGGCCTCGAACAACTGGCGACCTCGCTCCGCTCCGAACTGCGCACCCGAACCGAGGAACGCGCCGGACGCGCCGCCGTCGCACTGGTCGGGCCGCTGTGCCTGTGCTTCCTGCCCGCGTTCGTGATCGCCGGAATCGGCCCGGTGGTCCTGGGCATCGTCGCCGACACCTTGGCGGTCGGCCTATGACCGCTCCGAATGCGATCGCACCGCCACCAGCCAACCCACCTTCGACCGAATCACCTGACAACCGAAGAGAGGCAACCACAATGAGCGCGAACACCGACACCACCATCGCCCTCCCGACCCGAAAGTCCCGCCAGACACCGGCAAGGCCCGACCCGCGCCCGGCCGCCTGCCGACCCGAGGGCCGCCGCAAGCCCGCATGCAATCCCGACGGCACCTGCCGACTCTCGCCTGCCAACCACCGATGCCAGACCCCGCTGCCGATGCCGGAATTCCAAGCACCAAGCGACCGTAAGGAATCGCCGCCCGAAAGCGAACCGAAGGCCGACAAAAGCAACTCGAGCCTTCCGAACTCACCAGCACCCGATCGGGCAATCCCCGACCCGACGGCTCCCCCACCGACAACTCCGGCTCCGACGATCGCCGCCGCGAATCCATGGTCGCCGGGCTCGAACAGGTGCCGACCGCCGATCACCTCGGGTCCGTCCGCCGTATCCGAAGACCGCTCGATTCCAACGGACCGGTGCCAGAGCCCGCGAGCCGAGGACGAGTGGAGCCCGGGCCGAATGAAGGGCGTCACCAAACCCGACTGGCGCGGCAGGTTCGCCTCGAAACTGCGCGGCGAAAGCGGCATGAGCACCGCGGAGTACGCGGTCGGCACGCTCGCGGCGGTCGCGTTCGCGGGAGTGCTGCTCAAGGTCGTCACCTCAGGGCCCGTCCAGGGCGCACTGTCCGCCCTGATCGAACGGGCCCTGTCATGACCGGGTCCAGGCGGCACGGCCGAGCAAGGCAAACCAGGAGCCGATCCACATCCGAACCCACCAATCCACCCTGCACAGAAGCCCGCCCGAGACCAGGTCCGAGCGGAGAACCCACGGCGGCCAGCGCTCGAGGTCGACGAAAGAACGCAGGCCAAAGCGGGTTCGTCACCGCCGAGATGGCGGCGGCGCTGCCGGCCATCGTGGCGGTGCTGGCGCTCGGCATGTGGGCGGTGGCGACGGTCGGGATGAAGGTCAGGGCGATCGACGCGGCCAACAGTGCCGCGATCGCCGCAGCCAGAGGCGAAGACGCGCAGGCGGTCGCGGCAGCGTATTTGCCCGACGGCGCCTCGGTCACGGTGTCGCGAGACGGCACGGTGGCACGGGCCAGGGTCACGGCCCCGACCAGGCCGCTGGGCCCGCTCGCACCGTCGATCGAGATCACCGCCGAGGCCGCCGCGCCGCTCGAACCCGGTCTGAACCAATGAGAAAGGAGAAGACCGCCAAAGCCCGCGCGAGTGCGACAGCTGAACCGGTTGCGGCAACGCGGAGCAGCCGAAGGCGCTGTGCAGCCGCCAGTGCGGTCGAAGGGGCGAGCGGCGACGGGCAACAGGGCTCGGCGACGGTCCTGGCGGCCGGAGTGGCAGGGGTGCTGGTGGTGTCGGCGGTGGCGTTCATCGCGGTCGGCCAGGCGACGGCCGCGCGTCACCGGGCACAGGGTGCGGCCGATGGTGCGGCGCTGGCGGGTGCCGCGAGGGTCCTGTTGGGGGAGGGGGAGGCCTGCGGTGCGGCGCAGGCGATGGCGGAGGACGCGGGGGTCGAGTTCGAGCGCTGCGAGGTGAGCGACCTGGAGGTGACGGTCTACGTGAGTGAGACACCGAACGGAATCCCCGCCGTATTCGGCCCGGCGAGGGCGGTGTCCCGAGCAGGCCCGGTAACCGTGGAATAGGAATCCCAAAACTCACCCAGACACTCCAGCAGCGAACGGCAGGGCTCCATAGGCCGGCAAACAGTTCGGACGAATCAAGCAGGCAACGAGGGAACCGGTTCCCGGCGGTCAAGGCCAAGCCGCCGGGAACCGAGAACGACACAGGTCTTCAGCCGCTATTCGGCGTGCTGGCAGGCGGAGGGTGGGCATGGGGGCGGGGTGGGTGGGGGGAGGGGGGAGGGCCCCCCGGAAGAGGAAGGCCGCCAGTGAAGGTAATTGCCTACTCCGGCGGCACAGGCGGCCAGATTCGCGATTCGCTGGGGTCGTAGCAAGGGGTGGGGCGAG
>Ga0307513_10000164_pt1 | contig 95666 bp, 99 predicted proteins | sample 15_EM_MG_FD_202174 | JGI IMG/M metagenome (GOLD analysis project Ga0307513, IMG submission 202174) | Populus trichocarpa ectomycorrhiza microbial communities from riparian zone in the Pacific Northwest, United States - 15_EM | ecosystem: Host-associated > Plants > Roots > Unclassified | place...
GGGCGGCCCTCCCCCCTCCCCCCCCCCCGCCCCGGCGGGGGGTGGGGGGGGGGGGGCGCCCGCCCCCCGCGGCCTGTCTCCAGTCCGCTATCACAGCTCACCTCTCTCTCCAAAAGAGTACAATTTCCGTCCCTTTGATTGTTCCAAAATGCGAAAAGTATTTCACCGATCATATCACGAGTGATTCGTCAAGAGCTATGGGTGTTTTCCTACCGGGTTTGAGTTGCGAATGAGAGCGTATATACAAATTTCTTGGACTACGGTATTTTGCTAGAGTTTGCAGCTCCTCTGTTCCAGGGCTCCTTGTACTTAATAAGCCACCTGCTTAACTGACTAATTACAATTCAGAGCTTGAATGTGTTATGTATCATTGCCTGGATTCACAGCTGTTTTGGATATATCTTCAAGTACCGGTGTCATACCACATTTATTCTAAGCTCGCTTTCTTTCTACTCCTACTACTCGTACACTCGTGTCCGCAAAGTTCTCGTAACGTCTGATGTATCGCAAAGTCTTGACAGCCTTACTTAAACTGGGGGATTGCAGAAGCTATTTAAGGGGGGGGGGAACCTGAACACGCTCTATGGAACCTGCCGTTACTGGATTAAAGAAGATCTCTCAAAAAAGACTTGTCTCTTTCTTGTTATGATATCTGGATCCGTGTTGATAGGAGCACCGAAGGTATTACGAGAACTTTGCGGATGCGAGTGTACATTGTAGGGAAATTGCATCAATCACTTGAAGGTGTGCGGCGAGGAGAGATGCCAATCCCATCAACAATATCTTCACCTGAGGACGTCCTCCCATTGCACGTCTAGTCCAACCCTACCAGGCTCCAACCCTAGCCCCGTAGGATAGGAACCCTCCCATCCAGGAAACTCAAAAGTGGGGTCGGAGAATCGATAAGAGTTTTGTCCTCCCTCCTCCCTCTCTATCAGTACTTACGGTAGCCACCGTATCATACCAAAATCGGGATCGTCACCATCACGTTGCGCTTTCAAACACAACCAACTACAACTAATAAACCAATCACTGATTTCAATCAATCGAGGAAAAAACAACAACAACAACAAAGATACACCACCACCGTTCTGTACTCCATCGGCATCGGAAATGGGAAAGTGAAATTGGCTGTTGTTGCGTTACTTTTTCTTCTTCTCTCTTGCAGCCTTGGTTTGTTGAGGATCGGTAAAAAAAAAATTGGAGGTTGATCTGGTTGGCTGGTTGGTTGGGATTGGAGATTATCATAGGTTAGGTTTGATCATCTGGGGTCTTTGGATGCGTGGATCGCAAGGGTCTATGCATAGATTGGTGGACTTTCTTTTCTTTCTTTCTTTACTTGCGGCTTCCCTGATTGGTTGTTTGGTTGATCTGGGCAGGGGTTGTGGTTCATTGCCGTTGTCACAGTAGGCATTGGAAATTATTTCTGATAACCTTGATGTCATTGATTTGGTGGGCCTTTGTGCTTAATTCTACCGGTCTGAACACGTACCGCCTGTATGTGGGACACGTTCAGCCTTTACTTTTGCTTCTTTCTTTCTCACTCGGCCCTCCCTTCCAATCATCGTATCATACTGTATGCTCCGTGCGGAGTGCAGATGATAGTAGACGCCTATCTACTTGCTGGTGAACAGAAGCACTTATCAAGCTGGAGTCGAGTTGAACCAAGGTGCTCCGATCCCTAGGCTTCCTCCAAAAACCCAAGGTATTTCTTTCCTTCCTTTTTCCACAATCGTAGCCCAACTTAAACATCGTGATGTTTTTCGTTTTGGCCGGCCTCATAATCACCATCATCGCACTCCTACTCTTCCTTTCCCCTCCTCCTCCTTGCATCGGACCATTCTTTCATTTTTCCCAGCCATCTCAGCCCCACAGGTACATGTACCACCATCACCGCCATGCAATACCCGCCCAGCTCGCCCCGAAACACTGAGGAAGGCAAGAACATCGTGGCAGAGGTGGAAAAAAGGAATAATCCATTTTTATTTTTTTCGGCGTAAAAAAACAAACGAAAAAGCTGCACCTTCTTGTTTTCCCCCCACATCACGCGACAATCTCGCGATGGATTTCACTCCGGCCGGTGAGTGGTGAGTTCCTCGCTAGCAAGCTATCGTACGCAGTTCTAGATTACACGCACACTCGGATGAACGTACAGTAGACAGTTCCTCTTACTCCAATCATACCCTAGTCGCTTTGAACCCATTGCACTGAACTCGGGCGTTTCCTCTTTTCTGCCCTAGACGTGGGTTCTTATGCTGTACCCGGGGCCACAGCAGGGGGGAGCGAGAGAGAAAGCGGAGAGACAGAGGGATGGAGTGAGAAATGGAGCAAGTGAAACAATCTCCCTCGCTCCGTGGAGAGATCTTCCTCCCTTCCTTTGTCCTGGTTCGTTCGTTTGTTTGAAGCGGGGTAGATTGCAAAAAGGGGGGGCACAGACATGAACAAAGGAGGAAAAAAAGGAAACAAAGGCAGGCAGACAGATGCAGGCAGAAAAATTGATACTGTGATTGCACTAGCGGTGAAAACGGTGAGCGGGTAGCATCGTGGTCATTTATGATACCGTATCGCTCTAAAACATAAACTAATTGGGTTTACTCACCAAGCCCTCGCAATCGCTCGTTGAACTTCCCCTGCCCAGTCGTTGGCGGTGAGAGGAGCATGGGACGAGAAAGGAGGCAGAGACAGGGAAATGATAGGAGGGGGAGTGTCAGGTTGTAAAAGCAACGCGCCGGGAAATATTTTACCGCCCGGCATGAAGCCTCCTCTGGCCTGCTAAGAGCGGGAAGTTCACGATAATCTTAGCGAAAGAGAATTTGTTGTTTAGGGGCTGTTTGCCGAACAACTACGTCAGTATCGTTGATGAATGAGGGGGGGGTTGAAATCGGCGTGGCACGGGCGTTGGTGTATCAGACGGTACAGGAGAGACAGAGCCTCAGGAACCCAGATCTCGATGTCCCTCGTGATGCTAATAAGTTACAGACCTCCTGATAACCCAGGCAACTCCCGTAACCCATTCATCAACATTTAAAGTGACAGTAAGATAATAAGTTGCGCCGGACGGGGCGTCACTCTACAATTACCATACCATACCTTATCTGAACCATCCGTATCCTGGCTCAAGGATAATTGGGAAACAGCGGGGGCCGAATTACTCTCCCTTTCTCACTCTCCCTCCCTTCCCATCTCTCCAACAAAGTATGATGGTGGTTGCCGTGCGATGGGTCGATTGGTCACTCAACCAATGGTGACTGCTGCTGCTGCTTTTCGGCTATGCAGGTCTTTTCGGGATACCATGTCATTCTCACACTGGAAACCTCCAACCAACCCGCTCGCCGCCCCAAACACACAGGAGACGCGAGATTCTGGCGAATTTCCACGATTTCAGGGTCCTCTGACGCCTGGACCAGGTCGATGGGAGGTGGTTACGTGTGATGAAGAGAAAAGAAAAGAAAGGAGCATAATAGGAATACCGGTAAGCTACAAGAAGAAAGAAAAAAAATAGTTCAAAAAAAGCAACAGCGGGAACGGCCGTCTCTTCAAGGGTTGAGGATGTCCAAGTATTGGGTGACGATCCTTCCTACCTACCTACTGCCTGATTGCCTTACCGTACCCCTACCACTTCCCATTTCCATTTTCATACTATTCCTTCCATTCCTATTGCTCTTCTATTTTAATTGCTTTCCCCCATTGGGCATCTAACGGTTGTTCCATTTTGGATGTCATTTGGGAAAACCCCACCCCCATTGTGGGAGTCTCGGCACCAAGTACCACAGTCGGCCGAACGTCAATGCCGTACGGCCCGATTGGGTGACATGTTTGGCCATTGATGTTCAGTCGCCATTCTGATTGAGGCCCGGGTTGTGACCGGGTAACCCCTACTACGCCGCAACAGCAGATCGATAACCTCTATCCGCGACCATCTCACTGCAACTCCATTGTCAAAATTTCGCGTCTGCCTCCCCAACCAACCCTATTCACTTTCAATACTAAGATTCACAACCTGAACCATGGTAAAATTAAAGCTCAACACCACGCTATCGAACCTAGCGGCGGCGGCCGCAGCCGACAAGAAGAGCAACAACAAGGTTTCATCCCCGAAAGTAGCGACGCCAAAGATCAAGCTCAAGACGAAACCCACCAGCGGACCAACGCTCAAGCTCCGAACACCGTCGATTTCACAACCGTCCCCCGGAACAGCCCCTAGCGCACTCGACTACCCAGCACCGATCAAGACCCCCGTGGTAAAATTCAAGACGAAAGCGACACACAACACCCACAAACCACGACGGCGCGAACCTGGAAATGGGTATGATTCTGAGGCGTCGGATAGGGAAGAAGACCCCGCTATTGAAGAGCAATTCATCCTGCGCATGCAACCTGGCGAAGACTGCGAGTACCTCCGTGAGGTGATTGAGAAGAAGGAATTGAACGTAACGACAGATGTGTGGATGAAATTCAAGGACTCGCGCAGGGCAGTGGTGAGTGTTCGTGGGAATTTATACAGCGCTTTACTGGTAGACCTACCGTGCATTATCGAATCGAACAAGACCCTAGATAAGAAGGCGGTTTTCAAATCAGCGGACATATCACAGATGCTCGTCGTCGCCGACCGGATCGACAGAGAGGAAGAAGTCCTCACCATCCCGGCCCGTCCCCAAGACCTGACGTATCCCCATGGACTTACCCCACCAATGCACTATGTTCGTAAGCGCCGCTTCCGAAAGCGCATATCAAACCGCACCATCGAAGCCGTGGAAGCCGAAGTTGAGCGTCTCCTAGCCGAGGACGCCAAGGCCGAAAGCTCAAAGTTCAGCCTGGTGGATGCAATGGAGCTCGAGCGCGAAGAAATCAGCCTAATGTCGGACGTAGAGCCAAACGAAGGCTCGTACGGCCTCCTGGGTGATCAAGAATACGACTATGATCAGGATGCTGAAGGTGAGATAGACGAGGACTACCCCGGAGCTGCAGGGGTGGCAGGAGCAGGAGACGACGTAGACGTGGATGGTGACACCCTAGCCAACGACCTCGAATCCGCTCTCATGGACGAAGGCCCTGAAGCCGACGATAGCACCGGCGGCAACGCCCACCTCTCTGGCCAAAATGGCACCGTCGCCGCCACCCCCGCGGAGGAGGAATCTGAAGACGACGATGACGATGACGAAGAGGAGGAAACAGGCGAACTGGATGAGGACGCGGCCGAAGCGGCCCAAGAGAGGGAGAGACTTAAGGAGGAAATCCACGACCTCCAATCTGCTATTCGTGCCAAACAGAGGGAACTGTCAAAAATCACCAACAATCTCCTACGCGGCCGGGTGGAGCTTGTCATCTCGAGTTTACAGGGCGAGTTAGAGATGAAGATGTCACAGGCTATGGGCGCGCAGCAGCAGTAATCAACAAATAAGGTCTCACCTCCGGTGAGAAGGAGGGATGCGTTATTCGCTTGCGTTAATTCATTACTGTACTTGTACTTGGGGTCTATCCTTTTATTATCCCTCCCCTTCTCCCTCCTCTTCTTCGAATTGCTCCGGGTGCTTCTTGCTCCTTCTACTGTTACTTACCGCCCTGTCAGTTTGTCTCAATTATGTATGATAGCACGATCTTGCCTCCCCCTTTCCCCCTCCCCCTTTCCTTTTTGGTTCCCACTACCCTTGACAATCGTACCGTATTCAACAACCTTATCTCTTTCTTTCTTTCTTTCTTTCTTTCTTTTCTTCCGTCTTCACTACGGGTGGACGGGCGAGCGGACGGGTTTCCATCATCATTCATTCTTGGGTTTTAACTTACATACATGGTGGCGTTTTCCTTTTATATATCACGATAGGGGAATAATATAAATCAAATCAAATCAGCCTTTCTTTCGTGCTGGGGATTTAACCGAAGTGTTCCGATACACGAACGCATGAAGGATGACCGTAGGTGGGTAGGCGTAGTACGTAGCTGAGGGTGGCCGGGAGCGAGTAGAGGTGAGTATGATAGGTGTGCAAGTACGATACAAGCAAGGGAAATCACCGTCTCCGTCCGTGGATTTAACAAAAAAATAGTACAAAAACTCCGTCTCCCGTGGACCTCCCACCACCACCACCACATACCAAAGGTTCCGTTCTATGCAGTCTCAGCGCAATTTGTCACCGCCAAAGCCTATATAATACCGTATGGAAACCCCCCCCCGTGAAATCCACCATCAGATTATCACCGGAAATCAGCCCGTCAGCCCGGATAGGCTTATGATAGTTCAACATGTCAACAAAACCGCGAACACAAGAGACCCAACCGGTCCAGTGGGCCGGGGTTACGTCCTGCTGGGGGGGGGGGGGGGGCATTTAAAAAAACCATTCTCTGGAGCTTTTGGCTCAGAATCAGGAAATTACAGTGCTGGCGGAGATGATGGATTTCACAAGTCTTTACGGTATTATGATAGTAGACTACGTACGAGTACGAGCCCTCGTCGCCTGGCCTAGTCAACTAGATAGTTCAGAACATTTTTAGTCGCTGGGCTTTGCTCCACCTCCTAACTCTGAAGGGTATAAACGGTGGTTTATCTTCAAATTCATTGATTGGGTGGGCTAACTTCCAGTGAGTGGGCTATTCCTTTGATAGATGATATTCGAACTAATCAGAGTGGTGGTCTTGCCCATCGTCGCGCTAAAAGTGAGTGAAATTCGGCACGGAAGATGGGATAGAAGGAAATTAGGAAAGAGAAGAAAAACGGTGATAGTGTGCATTATAAGACGATTGATATGATATGATAATGTGGTGCGGATAATGATAGTATAGGCGAGGTAGTAGTGGCAATAGAAGATGGAGAAAAGAAGGAAAACACAAGCTATACAAAGTCAAGAAATATACATTCCAAAATGCTCACCGGGAATCGATAAAATCAAAACAAAATACAAGTTATAGTTCATAGCCAGCTCAAACCCAACTACCATCAGAAAACGCCAGATCTAAGTTCAGAAAACCAGCCAATTAAACCCCCAGAGGCCCTCCCAATCCGGAATGTTCTGGCCAAATTCGAAAAAAAGAGAAAAAAAGAAGCTACAATTCCTTGAGATCTGAGAAAAAGATGCCCAACATAAGGTAATTTAAAACGTGTCTCGGAACTGAAGAAAAGGTTGAACACAAGGGGGGGATGAGTCATAGGACTCCCGCTCATATCATTAAGCCATCGCCAATACCCCCATCACCGCCAGCTTCGAGGTCTTTCAGAATTTCGGGAAGGAGCTTTTCAACATCTTCCGGGAGCAGCGAACAGCTCAAAGCGATGAGTCTCCTATAATCACTCATCCTCTCACCGGCCCCGCTCCTTGCATACGCTTTAACAATTGTATCCCTTAGCTCTATCCTCTCTTGTTGAAGTTGCCCAAGTTCCTTGGCACCTTCGAACTTGTCCAGCCAGGCTTCGGGGGTATCTTCATCCATCGCTTCCTTCTCTTGAGGAGGTAGTTGCTCCACCTCCTCCCGAACAAGGCCTGAGAGGTCATGATACTGCCCACATTCGAAAACCTCTCTCAACTGCTCTGCCAATGCATCTGCCTCTGTCTTGAGAGCTTCGATCTGGGCTTCCATAGTTGCGATATCACCAAAAGGTGCTAGTGTCTCTTCAGATGTAGCCTTACATGTTTGTATCTCGTGAGTCGAGCTGTCCAATAACCGCTGGGCCTGGCTGTGATCCTCCTCCTTGTCGTTCAGCTCTTTATCAAAAGCCGTCGCAAGTCCTTCTAACATCTCAGCCATTAGGGGTATGACCTTCTGTGTTGCTGCGATAGCTGCCTCTGAGATATGTGGCTGGGGGATATAGCTATTATTTGCATAATTGACAGCTGCCACTGTCGCGACTGATTGCGTTGAAGGATGTCTGTGAAAACGGCTATTGTGGACATGAGGAGGATGGTGCTCGTGTGACTGAAATGGGGAAGAGCTTGATGCTGGTGGGTAATCTCCATTTCGCCTCTGTCTTTCTACCGCAACGATATATTGATCTGCCGTTTGTCCCTCGTTGTTTGGAATATTAGGATTGGCATTATGAGCGAGTAAACTCCTCACACACTTCTTTGCTCCGTTTCGCGCTGCAATTGTCAACGCGGTATCACCTGGAGAGTCTCTAAGGTCTAGAACTAGAGCAATGTCAGGCATGGAGTGCTTCTCCCCTAGCTTTTGGAGAAGTACATCGAAATAGTATCTCGCTGCCAGTAGCTTATTCCTCGAGGATGTTGTTGCTGCAATATGGTGAAACACGGTCGAATTGTATTTATCAACATGAAATATTGTATCTCGGAGTGTTTCAACCAGTCTTGGAAATGACTTCCTGTCGTAATTGTTGGTGAATAGCACAGCTCGCATGAGAGGTGTTTCACCACGTTTGTTGACCATGAAGATGTTTGCCTTGGCCTGATATAATAACTCGATAACCCTCAGGTCGCCCATTGATGCTGCCCAGTGGAACGCCGTGTGTCCCTCATCGTCAATAACCTCGTTTACATCAAAGTCCGGGGGTGGGTTGACAAGGAATTCTGGAAGCCCTTTCTCATTGGCCATGAAATAATCCAGCAACTCATCACTATAAGCAATCTTTCTCTGCTCGGAAGACGGCAGCATGAACCCCCCCAGTATGCCCTCGTTATCCATTTGCTCACGTTTCCTCTTCTTTAAAGTAGCCGATACCGAATTCTGAGAACGTCGATCGTCAATTTCAAGTTCAGAGAGCTCCCCGTCCGACGCAGATGAGGATTGTACCGATGGAGAGCTGGGATCATTGAGAGGATCCAGATCGCTTAGGTCATCATCTTCACCCTCGACATCAACTTCGTCTAAGCTATCGATTGAGGGCGGTGCTTGTACGGGTGGCGTCGGTTCTGAATAAACAAAGTAATTAAGCTTTCCACCTTTACAGAAGCGAACGGAAATAGAATTCGTAACTTACTAACAACCCGTTTAACCAGCGGAGCCGCTGGAGCCCGTGGCTGCGCTCGCGAAGGCCTTGGTTTTGTAGATGCAGCCGTCACATGCTTGGGAGCAAGCGGGGGTGACTCGGTCGAAGGACGGAAATCGAAAATCGGTTTGAGTAACTCTTCAACGTTGTAAAGTGCAGCGATTTCCCTCGCTCGCTCAAGCGGTACCCAAGTACCTAGCAAACATCAGGTCAGCAAGAACCAAACAAACCATACATCCAGGCATTATGTGATTCGAAGCCCACAATCTGCACTCGTTCCCACCTTGATATTTCCCATAACCACCCTGGACCTTCTCATGAAGCCCCCTCTGAACCTCTCGCTCAAGAATCCGAGTCCTCTGCGGTTTGTCGAACTCAGCTACCTATGAGTAAAGCTCAAGGTCAATTCCTATCAACCCTGATCAAGACTAGCACTACTACAAACCTTCAAGACCTGTGTAGCATTAACCCATGAGTCCGACCGCCTTCGCATACATGCAATATTCCTCGCAATACTTCATTCCGCATCAGTGCCTGGGTTAATCGCGGGCAGAGGGTTTGTGTGTGAACATACTATTCATATCTGCCAGCAAACTCAGGGATTAGTTTCAGGAAAGAAAAGAAAAAATCACGGAAAATCGAAGCCAGATCGAAAAAATAGGAAAAAGGGATCCCGGTCGAAAAGAGAATGATAAGTATGAACAAATCGATTTCGGTCCAAAGTGGTAAGGGAGTCTCCTGAGGGGGGTAAATTGGCTGCAAGACGGGGTTGGAGATGTAAGAACTCACACTGGAGTGCCACTATAAGTGGCCTTGTAGACAATCGGGGGGGGGGCGGGTTCCTCCATGATGGTCTAAATGATAGCTGAATGGGAAGACGCGAGGCAGGAGGGGGAAACGCGGGGAGATGAGAATAGTTGAAGGAGGGCGAGGGAGTGGAAGTCGAGGAGACGCGTTTTGCAGTTTACCTGTACTAGCGCCAAGAAGTGGCCATTTGCCTAATTTGGCCTTCTGTGTCACCCCTTTTCCAAGAATCGCCTGACTAACCGATATTGCTCATCCAGTAAGACGCACAAACTCTCACCCAGTCATCCGGCTCCTCCCCATCGAGATGATGGCACCCCCTCCCTCCATCGTGCAGTGCCGCTGGTCTATATCGGAGGGAGGCATTTCCTAGATCTAGATGACAATGAATAAATCATAATTCCCCCCCGAAAATACCGGTATTACAGCTTCAGGCCTGTCTTGGTATACCGATGCCAGTGCTCTATGGTAAGCGGACATCAGGGAGCTACCCCCGCACATCTCGCATACAACGTCTGCCAACGAGACTGGACCCTACAGGAGGATTTCCCGGGAACACCGACTACCGGCATTTGCATTCAACCAATTATGTGGTTCCCGTTTTTTCTCTTTGGCTCACGCTAATGGAATCTCAATGCGAGACGTCCTGTTTCTTAATGCATGCCCTAATGCAAATTACTGACCCATCGCCCCTCCAGAGTGTGACTAGGGAGGAGGGAGCATGGCCCTATGTACAAAACAGTGACCTACGGTAGATTTTTCTCATCTCCAATATACATTTGAGGGGAGCTCCATTGCCTGCCCCACCCAAATAGAGTATCCCCATCTCTGGGAACGAGGCTAGCGTGCCATGATTAGTTTGCTGTCCATGAACCTCATCTGGGGGTTAGCATGACCCATCTTTACGATCACAGGGGATCACTCGGGTCAGTTTTGAGGTTGTGCCAAGCCTGTATGTAGGAAGTGTCACACAATCACTGTGGCTGTTCGATGGAGGCAGGAGGCTCAACGGTATTGTATCCCCAGCCAGAACATGATCTTCTCAATCATTCGGCGCAGCCCGAGAGGCGAATCAGAGGCCCAAAGCCTGAGCTTGAGCCTGATCGCCTGGGGGCCGGCAGATGGCAATACTCACAATCCTTTACCCTTGTGCAGTATTCCTCCGGACGCGGGAACATAAAGTGAACCCTAGCTCAAATCTAGTCATAAATCGGCTGTGATGTGGCTACAACGATTTTATATCATGCTTTTGTGGGGTTAGTCTGGCTTGCAAGCTGTTCACAATTATAGTCCGACCGCGCTGGTCGGGAATCATCAATTACCGATGCTGTATTGTACTCGTACAAGGCGAAGGGCTCCGGTAGTCGTATTAGGCAGCTCAAATAGGTCTCATTTAGTAGACTGCCGTGGCGGCATGCGTTGTGTGAGGTATCATAACTGCGTTGGCCTAACTAACACGAAGACGAGACAGGAGACCCAGAAAAAAACTTGAGTTAAAGCGCTTTGTGCGTGACCGACGCGGTGTCCACTCTGATAACTGCGATGTACTTTTTATTGCAAGGGTTTGGACTGAGGCCAGGAAACACACAGGCATGCAGTGTCCAGTCGAGTTTGAAAGACAATATTCCGCTCCGCTCACAAGACTCAGAGTTTTCTTCTGTCCTATCTACTCTCGGCAAACCTCACATCCACGTCGCTGAGAAGCATAATTCGGTGAGGAGGCCGGTAAGCTGCCGTAATAAAAATAAAGATTGCTTTAGCATGGCTTTGTTGTGGGCTATGAGAAAATATATTCACTTTTTTTCACTCCTCATCCCTTGTAAATTGTGAAAATTTCACACAACTACTGCCAGAATATCGCTCATGTGGTCGTGATTCTCATTCCCTATTTTCTTTTTCCCCTCTCATTTCTCCTCATTTAGCTGCAGCCCGCATCACAAATTTCATCATACTGGCCTTGAATTGTAGGTTGGACTGGGGGGAGGTGCGGAGTCTGGACGAGGTTGAAATTTCTCGGTACTCGAGTAGACATGCAATGGATAGAGGCTCCCAGACCGATATGTGGGAAGCAGGCATCCGCGTTCTGCAGTGGCGGTCGTACCAGTCACGTTTCCTTTGTTCGTCGTTTCTTTTCTGCCTTCCCCGCAAGCATCCTCCATGAAATGGCTGCATACAGTGAAAAGATAACCGAGCACGGTTTTGTGGATTCAGTGTTTCCCTTCCATCGATGTGCTCTTGACGTGGTTTCAACCAGGGCCTAGATGCAGAAGGCTCCAGAGCTTCCTGGTTTGTTTAACCGGGTCGATAATCGGGGCTCCGAAGCCTTTTTCGTGCGATTTATCTACCGCTGCACCCCTTTGGGGGGTTGATGGTCGAAGGAAGGGATGGCTAGTTAACATCCACACTACAGGACCGGCAACAACAAGCCTGTTGGGGACGATTGGCACTGTTTACCGCTTTCCGGAAGGGTCTTGGCCCGAATACTAACGGGGATAGGAGGGACAAGTGATGATAACTAATAGGTCCAGACACGCAGAGACCTTTCTCGGGTGGCTGACATTGGAGAGAGGGCCGAAGGGTTGCCCGAATGATAGGGTGCCATAGCATGGCAATCTATTGGGAAAACGCTCACCAGAAGGAGGAGCAATAGCAAAGATGGAGGGTAGCACTGGTAAAGGAAAATAAAGAGCAAGGGAAGGAGGGAAGGGATAGCGCCAGGCAGCTCCACCACCACCAACCCCAGGCATACTATTCGCAGCTTACGACAGGCCCGGAATCACCCTACCTTCCCTCAATAATATTCATTCCTGTAGCGCCACCACATGCTACGCAGCTCTGTTTCGTGCTTTCTAGGCCATGCTAACCACACACCCCAATACCCAACACGGAGGGCTGACTCTCCCTGTACCTCTTGGGCGCTATATATATCCACCACTTTTCCTCCCTCCTTCCATCCTCCTCCCTCCTTCCATTTCATTCACTTCATTGTTCATCCACTCCTCCCATCATCACCAGCTTCGCCTACCACGAAATTACCATCAACGTATCCCGTCTCATCAGAAATCATCCATAAAGGTCAACCTTTAATCTCTTCCATCGAACACCGACAAAATGCAGATCTTTGTTAAGACTCTTACCGGAAAGAGTGAGTTTGATGACTTTCCAAAAGTTGGGTCATGTGGCTAACAATTTCCATAGCCATTACTCTCGAGGTCGAGTCATCAGATACCATCGATAACGTGAAGAGCAAGATTCGTGAGTGCCCGGGCTTTCCCTACGGTTTGGTGTTTGCATGTTTGGTTCTGACCTATTTCTACAGAGGATAAAGAGGGAATCCCCCCTGATCAACAACGTCTCATCTTCGCTGGAAAGCAACTTGAAGACGGTCGAACCGTGAGCCCTCAACTACACGTCCGAGAAGGGGCTTTGCTAACTTCTTAACAGTTGTCTGATTATAACATCCAAAAGGAATCTACTCTTCACTTGGTTTTGCGCCTGCGCGGAGGAATGCAGATTTTCGTCAAGACCTTGACCGGGAAGACCATCACTTTGGAGGTAGAGAGCTCAGATACAATTGACAATGTCAAGAGCAAAATCCAAGATAAGGAGGGGATCCCGCCAGATCAGCAGAGATTGATCTTTGCTGGGAAGCAACTTGAAGATGGAAGAACAGTAAGTTGTTATTAAATTGTTAAATGTCTATTTATAGAACTAACATTTATTGCCCCATTTAGTTGTCGGATTATAACATCCAAAAAGAGTCGACTCTGCATCTTGTTCTCCGATTAAGAGGTGGCGCGCCGAAGAAGAAGGTTTGTTGTAATTTCAAGGAGTGTACTACTCCTGCGCAGCGCATCGTTGGCGACTGCAGATTTTGCGATGGACATTACTGTGGCAAGCACCGCCTGTTGGAGGATCACAAGTGTAGTGGCTTGGAAGACTGCAGGAAGGAATCGCACGACCGAAATGCGATCAAACTGAACTCCGAGCGGACTGTGGTTGGTAAAGTTTAGGCGGGTCAGGATCATGGGCCCAGTTTGAGTTTCGTTTTGGCAATTTATTTTCTTGTGTTCTAGCTAGTGCAGAAATGTCGGTCTTGCATTTCAGGGAGGAACGGTCTAGATATCCATCATCTCTGAAGCGCTTTTGTTTTTCTCTCATTGTACATTTATGTTTTTTCTTCCTTTTTTCTTCTGTATTCCGTACGATTCGGGCATGTTTGCGATGGCGGAGGGGGGTCGGGGTTTGGGTTTCCTGAATTTAGCGGTATTCTTAACTTTTCTCTTCCCTCATGCTTCTCTTCTCTCATGCTTCTCTTCTCTTGCTGTGATAGTAACCTAGGCATGTTTCTCGATTGATTGAGGGGCATAGATTTCTCGATTGCGATCAGCGCTTTCTTTTTTCTCGCTCTACAAGTAGTTCACCCCAATACAAGCAAGTATACAACGGACATTTTAAGCAAGTTTCCACCGTGCCTATCATATTTGCTGATCGCTCCCCCTCCTCCACTTACCCTTTACGTGCGGAATTCCGCCTTCAGGCCGACGAAGCAATACCGGTCCTTTTCGAGCTTTCCCTCCATCCCTTTCTCGGGAGGGGGAAGAAAGAGAGAAAAGAAAAGAAAAGAAAAGCTCCTGCAATCACCCACACGCATATGGCAGCTAACCAACTAACTTATGGGCAGGGCAGGGCAGGGCAAGCAAGCATTTAAGCCGGCGATTTCATACCCCGCTGCACGTCTCCGGCTCCAATACGGTAATCCATTGTGGACTACTGTACCGCGGCGTCTCGTCCGCCAGGAAAAGTAAAGGTTGGGGAGGTATCATGCTTGCCTCCTTCCTCCATATGTACTGTACGGTACGCAGGCACTAACTTTGGTAGAACCGGGGCCCCTATTTTACAGTGCTGTACTCGAGTATTGAACTTCATTTCTTGGGTACCGGTTATATGTGAGTTGGGGTGGGGTGCGGTTGCTATACCGATACTGTGCTTTACCATATCGCCATTTGTTTTGGCGTGAAGTGAAGTTTGCGGCAGTGAAGTGCAGTTGGGGATGTCGTCAGGGTGCTTTACCGCCATTACGCCGGGAGGAAGTGGGGTGGGTGATGTGACGATGCTTCTTTCTTGCTTCGATTGTAAGGTGACATGCTGTGCCTAACGTTTACGATATCATGCTCAAGCGAACACATGCTATGGTATGTTTGCCGGGTGGTCGGTTGGCACGCTGGTCTACCTGTTTATCCATCTACCAGTGTCAGTCTGTTGCGTGTTAGCTGGTAGTTTACGACTGTAACCTCGCGGCACATGACGTTTCTTTCTACTAGAGCCTTTTTCTTTTTTTTCGTTGGGTATTCTCGTGCTCATGTGAAGGGACTGACTAGCTGGCTGACTGGGTTTAGATGGATGCCGCAAATTGAACCGAAGGATGAGAAGAGGGAGGGTATGGTACGGTAATTATCATACCATGCCGTAGCTTGGACGAAAGAGAGGGAAAGAGCTCTATGATACCTAGTTTACCAGCGCAATACAACACCGAGTTTCGACAAGCCTGGGGATGGAGATATGGACGAAAAGGTATCGGGTTCTCACTAGAGCTGTTGCTCCGGTAGTTTTCATTATTATTTTCGTTTTCTCCTCTTTTCTCCTTCCTTCCTTTCGGCCTTCAGGGGTGGGGCACCCCCCACCCCTGCATGCATTTGTTCCTGCCATGGTGTGTTTGGCATGCAAAATTATAGCCTCAAAGAGGGTGTCTGTCTGTCTGACGGGCGTTGCTGACAAAAGGGTTTATCACTGGCGTGGGAAGGAGAGAGAGGAAAACTTCTGTTGAATGATGGATTTGTGATGTGAGGATCTTTCTTCCTTTTTCCCTTTTTTCTTTCCTTCTTGCTTTCCTCGTGCCGAAGGTTGAAGTGTGGTCCAATGAATGGATGAATGAGACTGGTGCTTGCTCGCAAATCCTGTATCCCAAAGCCACTGCCAAAAAGAAGAAAAGCAATCAAAATCGGACTTATCATATCCCACGTCAGGCAAAATGTTCTCGAAGTTCCCCCAATTTATCCATTCATTGAGTGATGGCTGCATGCCATGGCGGTGACAGAAGAGAGGAAAGGAAAAAAGTAAAGAAAAAGTTTGTTCCTGGCCTGGCCTGGCATCCGACCTGGGATGGCAATCTCAACAATCCGTACTCGAGTACTCGAGTAACAGCGTAATGACGACATTTTGCACCGCCGTGCTGCTGCTTGCTTCCTGCAGTATCACGGAGCTTTCCTTCCTCCAGACTCGTTTGTTTTTGGGAAGAACATATGAATTTTGCTTTTGGCGTGGGTGGCACAAGCGAGGGAGAACTTTTTTTCTCCCTTTCTCCTTCCTTACCTTGGGGGTGTGCAGTGCCACACTCGTACCATAGCTTTTGTCGCCTCGTACCGTTCCGCACTCGCCACCAATACCTTTCTTTGAGTGAAAATATTTTTTACAGATTCATCGGAACTTTTCTCTCACTGATTGACGCTTGCCTGGACCACTCAGGCTGTGGCGATTAATAGCGGGAACTGGAAGAGCTGCGGCGAGAGCAGCAGCAGCTTCTTCCGTTTCAGCGGTGGCGGCAACGATAGCAACACGGATGGTAAGGACGGGACCCACAGCTATGCAGACGCGTGCAGGTGTGCCCATGGGCGATGATGATTTGAGCTCAGGACTTTCTTCCCCGCCATCGGATCTGGATAATTATTCGGAAGAGGAAAGGGAGGTGAAGAAGGAGGAAGACGAGGAGGGGAAAAATGGTCTGATCGTTTCCAGGTTCTTCCAATCAACATCGCCGGGGAAGAGCTTGGGTGCTCGGAAGGCTTCTAGGAAGGCTATTGCTCTCGTGAAGAAGGAGCCGACGCCTGAATTAGGGGATATAGTGCCGGCCCTGATTAAGGAGGAGGAGAGGAAGGAGAGGAAGGAGAGGAAGAAAAACATCAGGCAGGGGAAACCTCGGAAGGGGGAGGTTAAGGATGAGGGGCATGCAAAGGTTGAGGCTCCGGAGAATTGGGAGGAGATGTATGAGAAGCTTAGGGAGATGAGGAAAAAGGTGAAGGCGCCGGTGGATACGATGGGTTGTGAGAGGCTAGGGGATAAGGCGGCTACTCCTAAGGTTCGTAATGCCATTAGGCTTTAGAGTTTGTAGTGCAATTGTGGTTAATGTGTGCGTGTGTGTTGCAGCTTCGGCGTTTCCATACATTGATCTCGTTGATGCTTTCCAGCCAAACCAAGGATACAGTCAACGCGGTTGCCATGAAAGATCTTCGGGAGCAGCTCCCAGGAGGGCTTTGCCTAGAAAGTATCTTAGAAGTAGAGCCAAAGAGATTGGACGAACTTATTAGGATTGTGGGCTACATCGAAAAAAGCTTGATCACGAACGATCACTAATGTCGTCTGGGTTTAGGTCGGCTTTCACAATCGAAAAACAGAATACATCAAGAGGGCGGCGGTGATCATCCGAGACAAGCATGGCGGTGATATTCCCGATACCTTTGAGGGGCTGACGGCCTTGCCTGGGGTTGGACCTAAAATGGCGCACTTATGCTTATCTGCGGCCTGGGACCGAACCGAGGGGATTGGTGTCGATGTCCACGTTCATCGGTACTTGAGAATGATCACTTAATCCCTGGAAGTAAGCTTTACTAACTGCGTATGTCTACAAATAGGATTTGCAATCTCTGGGGCTGGGTCAAAACCACTACTCCAGAGGGAACCCGGGAAGCTCTACAAGCTTGGCTTCCAAGGGACAGGTGGAGGGAGATAAACTTCCTCCTTGTTGGGTTTGGACAGACGATATGTCTCCCCAGGGGGAGAAAGTGTGGGGAGTGTGCTCTCTCTGATGGGCTGTGCAGAGCAGCCTACATAGAACCAAAAAAGGTCAAAGTCAAGAAGGAGAAACGAGTCATTAGCGGGGGCTCGGACGAGAGCTTTGACGACGACGACAATTACCCAGCTCCCAAACGCCCTGTGAGACCTAAAAGGCGTAGGGTCAAAGTTGAGGTTAAGGAGGAGGCGGAGGCGGAGGACGAAGGCGCGCTCGTCGCTGACATCGAAGACGCAGTTCCGAACCTAGCAACATTTCGATACAAACGGTAGTCGATTGATCAATGTGGGGGCGTGGAGGCGGCTTCTCCTGCTATCACATCGGCAATCGATGATCATATCTTCTTGTCTCGATCTTATCAGCTTGCTGGCATTACTGGGCATTTAGGCGAGCCAATGGGTGAGTTCGATTCATTCCCGTACTTCTGGGTAGACAAGTAAAGGAACTACATTTGACGGGGTATCCGGTAGTCGAGCTTCATTCACATTTAAGGGTTCTGGGGGGGCTGTACTATACTGTATCTTGTATCCTCTCATTTTCACTTCTAGACCTGCCGTAATAGAACAACCCTTCTCTCTAATATGTATTTTAAGGCAAAAGAAGGCTGGGTGAGGTGGGGTCAGGGTGAGATTTAATCAGATCGGTGGTCGTGGTGCGCCTGTTTGGTGCATGCACGAGGCTTTTTCTCTCTTTTACCGCGATGGGATATGATATCCAATTTCTCCTTCCCAAGCTCTACCGGGTATAACGAGGGTAAAGGATTGTACCGATACTTAGGTACAGTGCGGCGGTGTGTGCTCGCCCAGTAATTCTTCCTGGGCATAACTGCCGCTGCTACTACGATGAGCTGCAGGTATTCCAGTACTCGAGTAGAGTTGGTCTAACCCATCGATCACTTGGCCCTGAGCCTGTCATTTGCTTGCTTGTTTGGTTTCACAGCATACCGGATATGCAGAAAATCGATTTCTCCAGAGTTTTCCTTTCCTTTCCTTTCCTTCCTTTCCTCCCTTGTTCCAGTACCGATAATAGTGCTGGTCGGCCGGAAACTTACTTTCCGCCCAAAGTTCCTGGAAAATCCGGGGAAATATCAACGTTTGGGAAGAACCCTTAAAAGGTAATTCTACTGTGATTTTGTAAGGGGGGATCCCTTTGCGAAACCTCTAATAGCTTTCGTCTTATTCTGCTGGTGGGTTGGGGGTTGGTGGCTGCGATCATGTTGTAGCGGGCTATTTGATAAAGATGTATAGCACAAGATCTTGCAAAAACCATGGACCAGGTCAGTTCTGGTTTCATATTCAAGTGCGGTAGTCGCACAAGAGGGAGCCGCACGATACTATATTTTCTGAAGGAGGGGCTGTTTCCAATTTAGAGGCTTTGGATCGAGTTGACGGCGAGGTCAGGTTTCGGTCGTCCAGAGGCATCTGTTATGATTATCGGTATTACTGTGCTGTGCTGTGCGGGGTTGAGGCGTGACCGGCTCGTGGGTCCCTTCGCCCACCCAGAGAGCAGCGCATTGTGGCTGGATTCCATCATGGAGAAAAGAGCCAAATTGATCCTTCACATGGTTACACTCCTCGCCAAGTTTTGGCCAGTACTTGGGTGTGAGGGTAAGTGATCGGAAAAAAAGTGGTGTTGAGCCAACCACTTTTTTTCCGATCACTTTTTGCTCCATGCTAGTACTCGAGTGAGGGTTGAAATCGCATCTCTTATGCTCACGCCCAGGGCACTGCAAGTCATCGTAACCGAGGCCCCCCTCGTCCCCATCCGGGGCGGAGGACAGGCGGGGGGAAAGCTTCCAGAAGCCTCCTTCTGGTCTTACTGTCCGAATCCAGCTTTTTTCTTCTTCTTCCTGCTTATTATTCCTCATTCAATGGTTTGTTAAGCATCGAGTCAGCTTTAGTTAGTTCGACCCGATACCGGAGGATGAGGGTTCAATCCCACTCGGGGTTTCTTGAACGCACAAAGGTATGAGTCGGGAGGATTACACCTTTCTTCTCAAAGAGAGTATTATAAGAGATATAACAAGAGACATACCGGTATCGTGACCTGGGTACCGTGCTACTAAACAATAAAGGTTGACCCTTATATATTCGATAACCTCCTTACTATTTTTTTATCTTTTTTCCTTCGCTCTTGCCCTTCCTCGCCAACCTGATTTCCCGATTCTGATTACTGTTCTGTTCTGGGATTGTTTTTTTTGGTTCGTGGTCCGAAGGATTGAATTGGCTTGTGACATACCGAGAACAGAGGAAAGGAAGAAAGAAAAAAAGGAAGAAAAAAAAAGACTAAGCTCAGGCATCCCGCGATTTTCTTCTTTCTGACGGGGACCATATACTTCTCCACCACCGCCACCGCTACCACCAAGCAACCACAGTAGGCAACCAAGGGACGAAATGGTTTCATTCGAGGAGACAAATCCCGCTTTCCACTCGATCCCGGAGGCGGTTGAGGCCTTCCGTAAGTTATTTTCATTGCCATTGAGTTTGTGGGAGAGAGGGAGAGAGACGGGCTCATTTGAACCGCAGGACTGGTTTCGGCGAAGGAATAACAGCAGGAGGCGGAGGAGGGGGAGCACTCAACTGAATTCTTGCTAACGGATAACCTGGGGGTAACAGGAAGGGGAGAATTCATCGTGGTCCTCGACTCCACCGATCGTGAGAACGAAGGCGACCTCATCATCGCCGCCGAAGATGTCACTGTCGAGAAGATGGCCTTTATGGTCCGCTGGACCAGGTACACCCCCACAATCCATCCACCCACTCTTGTACCTTTTCCACCCGTCTAAAAATTTCCCTAGCGGCCTAATAGTAGCCCCCCTCTCCCCAACCCTTGTCGATAAATTCTCCCTGCCACAAATGGTCCCGAACAACGAGGAGCCGCACAGCACGGCCTTCACTATATCTCTGGACTCCCGGGACCCCAGCGTGACGACGGGCATATCCGCCTACGACCGCGCCCTGACGCTCCGCACGCTCGCCGACCCGGCCGCCACCGCTGCCAGCTTCCGCAGCCCCGGGCACATGTTTCCGCTCCGCGCGGTCGAGGGCGGTGTGCTCGTGCGCAAAGGCCACACTGAGGCTGCTGTCGAGTTCTGCAAACTTGCCGGGAAGGTGGAAGCCAGTGCTATTTGCGAGCTGGTAAGGGAGAGGGATGGGCTGATGATGCGCCGGGATGACTGCTTGGAGTTTGGGAAGAAGTGGGGGCTTAAGGTTTGCACTATTGAGGGGTTGGTAGAGTATCTTGAGAAGACCAAAGGGCAGTAGGAAGGTGGGAGTTGGCCGGCGGAGGTACTAGGTGTGCATAAGAGATTTGCCACCTGAAACGGATTCTCTCTTTCTTTCTTTCCTTCACATGGTGTTTTCTTTTGGAATGGGCTCTATCTATCGTGTGCGGGTGGGGTACAGATTACAGAGATGGGATTTTTTGGTCGAGTCGATGTTATACATGAGCTGTTTCCCATCCTTCCGGTCAATCGGAGAAAATACCTTATACTCTAGAGTAATGATTTATCTCGCAGTTTCTTTCCATCTCGTTTGTTTGGCTTCTAAGAACTGGGCATTAGGACAGGGGATTGGGCACATGCGCTATATACCAATACAGTTCTGAGTTAGTCTAGCTATCTAGCACTCATTTGAACAAACCACTTGCCGGATCGCTGGTATATAGGTAGGGTAGGGAGATCACGTTATACGTAGACTACAGTGCGGGCAGGGTACCAAAGTTACCAATCCCTCTCAGTATTTCACACCCAGCCCCGGCAACCAATCAAGTATCATACTATACCCGACTACAACCAGACCAGACCACACCACACCACACCAGAAACCCTTTTCCACCCATTCGTCCGTTCATCCACCCTATCCACGCGGTAGTATAATAATGGGCATTGGACGGCGCTCCCTCCTCCATCCATGACCCATCGCTCATCCGCTGTACTATGCGGTACCGCTACTACCGTGCCACGCCCACCAGCCCGTTTCCAAACCCACCCCAAAGCGCCTACCGCACCGGCCAATACCGTAACGCAAATCTCAATGGTTGAACGGGGGTAGCGCTATGGTAATAGCGCCATTGCGGCATAATCCTAAAGCCCCTCCGGAGTGTGAGAAGCTGTTGTGGTTTGATTAGGGGTGCTCCGATGGCTCAGATTCGAGTACTGGTGTAGTGCGCAAATGCCATTGTAGTGCCGGTAGTGACCAGCCATGTAGGACCCCTGTATAGTGAGTGTTCATTTTTATATATATTTATACATGCCCACGCCTGCCCCGTGGCTGTGGTAGTATACAGCGGAGGTCCTTCAATAAAAGATGCGAACAAAAACGAACCAGGGAACCAGCGAAGAAGAAAAAAGAAAAAAGAAAAAAGAAAAAAAAAGGCATCAGATAATCAACATCAGATAATCGAAACAAGGGGAAATCGCAGAGACCCTGTGATATAAAAAAATTAACCAATAAACCGAACGTTCGGGATCCAATCACACTCTTCCTTCACTCAAATACAAACACACGTACGGCCAGGCTCTAGTGATTATTTCTCAAAATTCGACGGCTGCACCATTACTACGATGATGAGGGTTGTTATCATGAGCTTTTCCGTTTGGTCAATACAACGGGTATTAGCCTGACTTTTCTTCAACCACGACTGATAGAGGAGACAGGGTGTAATGTACCAAACATGCCACCAACGTCAACAGGAAGATGCTGCCTCTGCTAGCAGGGAATTTGCCTTTTAGAAGCCAGCCTTGGGATTCGTAGTATCTGTCGTTTATTCAGGCGGGCATGGGACGCCCGGGTGGGGTTAAAATAGGGCTATTCTTAGGGAGTGTATTGAAGGGAGTGAAGGAGAGCCGGGCCAACCTGTTTACGCCAACTAATAGAACCATGATTGCTATGCCGATGAAGGTAGCACCGAGAGGCTTCCCCATATGGCGCATTGTCTGATAGCCCTCTGAAGTGTGTGTTTTAGGCGCCATTAGACGGAATTCAAGGTGTATGACGTGAGTTCTTTTTCTTCTGGCAAACTTACTAGGGTTGTCTGGTTGGACTCCGGCGTTCAGACGGAAGAGCTGCGTTATAGCGATGCCTGGTTGGGAGAGCACGAGGTTAGCTACAGTATGCAAATCACCTCTTCATCATTTCGCATACCTATTGAGGCAAACCCGAGAGATGTCCTTAGCCAGGCCAGGAATGTTCGTTCTACCCCCTAGGGTGTCAGTAAACGAACGGCTGGTAAAAGGGGATGGAGGGAAACACACCCAATGCGAGATGGTCTCGAGCAACAGAACCCTTGTTCTCCAGTTCAATAGCACCAAACCCCATCCACTGTGTCTTATCAGTTGAGACTTCTTGAGGAGGGGTTTCTAAGGCTGGAGCTCTCGGAGTACTACTGGAAGTTGCATCGTAGCTCCTGGTCCGGCCAGAAACAGCAATCGCTGTCCTCTCATCGGCAGAGCTCTCTTCCGCTTGACCAGGTGGACCCGAATCGCGTCCCAAGGGTCTCCGTCGTGGCATATCGGGAATTAATCCAGTTTTTTTTTGGTGTGGGGACCCCAGATTTTCGGACATAGGCGGAGCCTCAGACGAATGCGTTCGGGGTAGCAAACGTGGGGAAGTCCTCCTATGTTCCGGCTCGGGATGGATGATGTCTGCCATTTTGTGGGGAAGCTGAATGATTGTAGTGTATGTTAGCGAGCAAGGTCGGTATGGCAACAGACGGGTAGGGAGTTGCGTGATTCCCACATATATGGCACACAACTACTGCGCAATATCTGCTTTTATTGTCTTTTATCAACTCTCCACTAATCTCTCGGAAGCCTCTATGCTCGGATAGGGCTTTCACGAGGGAGCCGAGCTCGCTAAAGGCAGGCAGAAAACTGGAAGAAGGGGAAAGCAGTGCCAGTGGACTGAGCTTGGCTGGGGATGTTCTTTTATGGTTTTAAAAAGCTGATTAAGGAAGGCTTCCGTCGAGGTAGTAGTGGGTCCTGCAGGGTTCAAATTCTCTTGAAGGGCCAAATAAAACAATTACCGATCAGGTAGAACACCGGGGACGGGAAAGCTGCCGAAGTGGAACTCTTCTCATGTTGAGAAGCAGGGCAAAGGGAAAAGGGAATGGTATGAGAATTTTAGTGTTAAGGAGTGAAGAGGTCGTTTTCGCAGGTTGCGGGTGGCGCATGAGCACTAGACGGGTTTAGCAAGTCGCTTTGAAAACTATCACGCGCCTGACGCATCCGGGCTGATTTCTTAGACATTAAATTTTGTTAGATTATTTGTACTCGTGCGTGACTTTTTACCGAGGGCAGGAATATCAGCTTAGACTTACTTAACTCGTGCGTAGCTATGTCATGGATCGCTATGCTCAACAATACAGGTATAAGTGCTGCATTACACACGCGTTTTGAAAACATTTGTAGAGCTCTCTGAGTTTCTGAGCACTCTGCGAAAAACCTAAGCTTCCATTTTTGCACAGCTATTATGTGGGAGTGCGCTACGGTAGTGAGTTTATCACTGCGCTTGGTGGATTGGTGTGGTAATACATTATCACTCGCTAGAGTTTTAGTGCAACATATCCCCATACTCGGGCGGATCCGGATAACAAGTCTCCTATCGTAATGAAACCTCCTATCCCTCCTCCCAGAAAATGATGGAATGGATTGTGGGACGGGTTGGATGACCGGCCCCAGAAGATTAGGATTTCCTGGGGGGGGGAGGCCTACTTGCGTATTGCAAAAGTTTCCGGAAATGTGGAGACCGGCACTTTTTATAAGACTGCCACACCTAAGTTAGCCCCAAGCTAAAGCCCACATTTCCGGAAACTTTTGCAACGCGCAAGTACTTGGCAAGTTTTGTGTCGTTTCGCTCAGGAGGGGTTGCTCCCTCAATTAGTCTTTGTGGGATGATATGGAAATAGCCGAGTGATCAATTATGAACAGCCCTACTTTTGACTGATTCATTTGTCGGTATTTAAGTTGAGTAGTCTACCCCAGGGGATACATTTAGAGGAAAGAAATTGGAGCTAGAGAATATTTGGGCTCTGTTGGTGTCCTACTGGCAGGCTGTGGTACGTACACAAGCAGCGTAGAGGGTGTCCTATACAGGGGTTACAGACATATCATGCTAAGTTACTTTTATATGATACTTGCTGTCTACGATGCTTCCTTCCCTTCCTTCCACTTCCCTTCCTTCTCCTTCACTTTTCTTTGAGCCTAACTATCGCCCATACGCTTCTGGTATGGGGTAGCGTTCTGCTTGGCCTGCGATCCTTTCCCCGTTTGGAAATGGTAGATGCGTTTCTCTTGGGGGGTGTCGTTGGGGGAGAAGGAGAGGCCACTGACGAGCAAAATGTATTGGGCAAGTCTAACACATCCCCCGATCATCATCCAATTAGCACAATTCCTCATGTTTTTTTTTGTTTTCATTTCCCAAACCGCCATAGATAGCTATCATTTCTCTCTCGTCAAAGCACCAGTACATAGTAGAAGACTTCACCTCTACACAGCTTATGTGGTGCTAGTTAGGAAGTATTGCTAAGCCACCTACACAGACGTCTAACTTAGATGACCACCGCAGCCGGGGCATAGGACTCAGCATTGTAGATCACCAAACTCAGGTTCAACGATGTAACGCCCGTTTCCGCTTCCCACCCACATCTAGGCCCCAAAGCGATCACCCCGATAGTCCACAAAGAATGTCTTACCCCGAGTCTCATGGAGACACTCTCGGGAGATTGTCTCTGGCACCAGCAATGCTATCATCCAGTGCCAATCGTCTGTATTCAAGTTCAGGACAGACCGAGCGCCCCCTTCATTTGCCCCCCGGCTTGAGCGAACCTCTTCCAGAGGTAAAGGGAGCCGAGGACACCCAAATTTCTGGCGTTCTGACGCCTTCTGCTTCAACTAACTCCAAACAGAAAGGTACAATCACTAGAAAGACGGCAGCCTTGTGGAGAAAAATTCAAACGACAAAAGGAAACCAGTGGCTTTTGTCTCGCAGCGCCTTGAAGGCAGTTAAGAGGAGGAATGGTAAGTATACGCCTTGACATTCAATTTGTGGCACAATTGGCTCAGAACCTCAGCAGGACCAGATGCCCGCATCGGCGTGATGCTCCCAGGGCTCGCCATTTGCAATTCACTGCTTGGCCCTCGTAGGCCTGGGGGCTGGGAGCCAAGTGATAGGATCGATACTACGAATGAGGCCTTTGGTCATTTGCTCCGGCAGCCTAACTCAGTCGGTGCATCTGGCCACCGCCAAACCATCTGGCTTCAAGGGCCAGCCTTTAGTTTTGGTAAGACTGATTCCCTTGAGATAACTCAACATTTCCCGAAAGGCGAGACGGATACGACGGAAGATGCTCGTGGCCAAACCCAGCCCATCCAATCTTGGGGCGTCCCCGAACCGGTGAGTCGCTGGTCCTCTTCTAGTGATGAAGGGAACCAGGCAGATATCCAGAAAACGTGAGTTATGCTCCGTCTCAGAAGGGCTGTGCAGGTAAGTTAAGGTCACTTTCGGGGCTTTATGTTTACAACTTTGTCGATAGGCTTCGATCTACTCTCTCCAAAAGGCTTAAAGGGATAAACCTCTCTCCTGCCAAAGGGGGCTCTGAAGGGCCACGGGAGAATCCGGAAAAGAGGAACCCTACCATAGGTCACTGCTCGGGCTTAGTTTAACAAAGTATCACAAAATTTGCTAATTGTTTGAAGTAGGTTCTGCTAAGATGAATGAGCCCAGTTGCGGTGTTTTTACTTATTTCAGGGACTCCAATACCAAATCTTGTCTCCCTGTTGCGGGGGAAGTCCTTCACCTGCGTGGCTTGTATGGATCTGAATGTTTGACTCTTGAGAATATTGACGGGATTGCTCGCATCGTGGCTGGGAATCTGCAATGCTTTGCTGCTGAAATCGGGCATCCAAATTTCTGTATCGGAGGTACGTCTTTCTTAACCCCCAATGTAGATTTCCTCTGATTCAAAGTGTTTCGCAGATGGTGAATCCTTCATGAAAATCATGGTTTTCTGTGGTTCGGTCTTCGTCGGACGTATCCCACTCTTGAACGAACTGGCCCGCCAAATTGTTGCTTCGCAAGGAAAGCCAGACAGGCAGATCAAGTATAAACTATACCTTTTCTTATAATAAAGAGTCGATCGGGCTTACTTAGCAATGGGTCTTACTAGTATCTGCAGGTTTATTGCCCGTTGGCAGGAGGAAAAGCCCGAGGATTTCTTCACTGAACAAGTGGGAAGTGCCAGAGGCCAGGTCGTCGAAGTCTTGAAGACGACCGGGAACACGACAGCAGTCGAGCTACTGGGGGATAGTTGCATAAAACATGAACAGGACTACGCCGAGTATGTGGAGTTTGCTCACTCGCAGAAGGAGGGCTGGGCCCCATTCCGGGATCTCGTATTCGATTACCGTAGGCTCGTCACTCCGGAGCTCTGTACGAAGGGCTTGACTGGAATTGATCACGAGGATTTGGCCAAATATCTTGCTATTATGGTTTGTGCGGTCCTCCACTTCTTGAAGCAGTGGGTTAATGAACCTTGCCTCAGGATTTGTTGCTCTTCCGTGATGCCTCTGAGGTGAGCACTTTAGATGAATGGTGGAAAGAAAGGGATGATGAGTTGAAGCCGAGATACCACTACAACGATCTTTGGCCCGTTGAGAAAGATACACATTGGTGGTGGGCAGTTGAGAGGGTGCAACGACAGCTAGTTCGTGCTGAGATGGTCAGTATCAGATCAAAAGGATTTCTTTTTCTTTTTCCATTTTTGAACCGGTTCTAAAAACAGCGCAGATTACACATTGGGTTAGGCTCGAAATCGTTCAACTGGAGACAGCCAAAGAGAGAGCCAAGATGATTGAGATCTTTATAGACACAGCAGAGAGTCTTCTTAGGAAATCTTCTCTTAATAGCGCTCATTGCATTGGCGAGGCCTTAACAACACCTCTCATAGAGTCCTTGGGACGTAGTTGGGACGTGAGTATATGAGGGAAAAAGGCCTCCATTTGAGCAGATGCTAATATCTTTCTCTTAGCTTGTTGGCAAACCCCACCAAGCGCACTTCGAGGTTATCAAGACCTTTATGAGGGATGGGCTTGCCCCCCAAGTTGTTGGAGGGCCTATCATACCTTACTATCGTAAGTTTTCATTAGTACCGTGACATTTAGAGCTTGGATTTACTAAGATTTATCTGTTGGGCCTAGCCGACTTCTTGGAGCTGGTCACTAAACTCTATGACGAGAAAGATCAAGCAAATCGTCTTTCACCCGTGTCCACAGACTTGGTTCATAAGGATGTTTCACCAAACGATTTCGGGTCATTTGGTGAGAGCGGGGCACCGGATCTCGTGACCGTCCCCAACTACACTCGTATCTTGCATAAATCGATCGATTTAACAAAGTACAAGATCCTACTTACTACAATCCAAGAACACCAAGAACGTGCGAACAAGGACTACAACTTCTGTGGAATGATCACCAGGACTTGCTACGGGTTGAGATTCCATCTCTCAGGGCCAACCAACTACCGTTCCTTGAGCCGTCTTGAAAATCAGGTTACTATGGATAGTCACAAGGGAAGATTGAATGATCTATCTAAGTTGGTTGAGACTAGGATGCTCGATGCTTGGGCACTTCTTGCAATCACTGACATTTCCCCAAGACTCTTGACTCCTGAGATTAAGCGTGACATTCTCTTGCAAGGTTTATTCAAACTTACAGGAGAATAGCGTATCTCGATTCTTTGTAAAAAGGCTGGTGAGGTATCTTCTTTTTTCCTTACTGACCTCGGAAGACCGATTTTGATTTCGGACAACTGGCTAGCCTCGTAGGCCAAAACTACCAAGATAACTTAGATACCATCCGCTCTTTGGTTAGAATACAGTTAAAATAAATGATTGCTTTGGTGGTACTCTTGTCCTCATGGGTTTTTGTTCAATGTGCCGTCTGCCGGCGAGTGGGTGAGGGTCCGTTAACGGGTTGCTCACCGCTGGGATTACAGTATGGTGTGCCTATATGATACTTTAGGGCACTTGAAATCATCCAAAAACTAACATAATGTTAAATCCCGAAAATCTCGAACCACATCGTTAGTAAGATGTGGCTTGATAGAAGTGCTTAGGTGACACTCTTCTCTAGTTCAATCTTTTCTGATTTTTAGTGGGAGCAATATTTATGGAGATGGTGGGATTTCGGATTACCCGTGCACTCGCGCGCCTTGGCCAAGAAGGCCTCTACCAGGTGATATTTTGACCAGCAAATACGGCTCACGGAAGTCTCCATATTATAAAAGACTCGCGGATATGGTCATTTTTGAGGTTATTTTACGTGAGGCAAGGTTAGGAATCTAGGCCTACACAAGAGTTTTGCAAATATTTGGCGCAAAGCAACGAAGCAAAGCACCCGTTTTTTATCAATATTACTGTCACGGTGTCCGAATTAAGAATCACCCTAAGTAGCCAAACCCCACTTTTGTGTACATATTCTGCAGCAAAATGAATTGCTCACGAGTGCTGGTTTCGGATTCCCGGCACGGTACTCGACAATTCATAAAAGTACTAGTATCTTGTCATGCCGCCGTCAAAATCAAAGGTCCTAATACCAGATCCCATGCTACTAGAGAGAAGCAGGGAAACAAATATGCAGGCTTTAGAATAGTAATTATATTGTGATTGCAATCGTAATCACTATTGTGGTTATCATGATGGTTGAATTTTGTGAGAGATCGTGGTGTCTCAGGAATTATTCTTGCCGCGAGTAGTCATGAAGTGAAATTAAAGTTTCTTGGCAAATTAAGCACGTGTGGTCAAAACAACCTGGTGCCCCTCGTCAACCTGAGTGCCCCAGCGCCAGCTGGTAGTTTCCCCACGTACTTCCTCTCCGGATCCAAGCAATACCTTACGATGCCCAGAGAAATCATCAGCATTCAGGCAGGCCAGTGCGGGAATGCCGTAGGGTCCTCCTTTTGGCAAACACTCTGTAAGTATCCTGCTATCAAACCTCCGTCATGTCTGACAGACAACAGGCCAAGAGCACGGAATCTCCCCTGACGGTAACCTCGAGGCTGTCGAAGAAGGAACCGATCGAAAGGACGTTCGTTCGCCAATTGTCCTGATGGATGGCGGGTCTGAGCTGATGACTACTAGGTTTTCTTTTACCAATCTGACGATACGCGATACATTCCCCGCGCAATCTTACTGGATCTCGAACCTAGAGTATGTGCTTAGCTCACGAAAATTAAAGCTGGGATACAAAGGGCTAAAGCTGATGGGGACCCAGGTCATCCATGGAATCCAAACAGGCCCATACAAAAACATTTACAACCCGGAAAACTTTCATGTTCCGAAACATGGTAGTGGCGCAGGGAACAATTGGGCAGCAGGTTTCTCCGCTGGCGAGACGGTCTACGAGGAAGTTATGGAGATGATTGAACGTGAGGCGGATGGTAGTGATTCTCTGGAGGTATACGAGGTCCTGGCCTAACTCCCAGGAGTCTCAGACCGATAATGGGAAAATATAGGGATTCATGCTTTTACATTCTATCGCCGGAGGTACAGGGTCGGGTCTTGGATCGTTCCTGCTCGAGAGGCTCAACGATAGGTTTCCGAAGAAGATTATACAAACCTATTCGGTGTTCCCGGATACGCAGAGCGTGGGCGACGTCGTCGTTCAGCCGTACAACAGTATTCTTGCCATGCGGCGGCTTACTGAGAATGCCGACTCCGTCGTATGTTTCGCCAACAATATCCATGTTTGTCTAGTCGTATTAACTTTATTCTTAGGTCGTCTTAGATAATGGTGCCCTGACGCGTATTGCTGCGGACAGATTACATGTTCAGCAGCCTTCCTTTGCGCAGACGAATCAATTGGTATGTGCTTCTATGGGTTTTGAGATATATTCGCTGACTGCGTGGAGGTGTCTACTGTGATGTCAGCCAGCACAACTACCCTCAGATATCCGGGATATATGCACAACGATCTTGTCGGAATCATTGCTTCATTGATCCCAACACCCCGGTGCCATTTCTTGATGACTTCCTATACCCCCTTTACAAGTGATATCGTAGACCAGGCGAAAACTGTCCGGAAAACCACGGTTCTTGATGTTATGCGCCGGCTCCTACAGCCTAAAAACCGCATGGTTATGACAAACACCACCAAGAACAGTTGCTATATTTCCATTCTGAATATTATCCAGGGAGAAGCCGACCCGACAGATGTAAGTTCCACTACGGTAGTTCGCTAGTAACCCTAGAGATCTGACCCGTGTATGGCGTAGGTACATAAATCTCTTCTCAGAATTCGTGAGCGTCGGCTCGCAACCTTTATTCCATGGGGCCCTGCAAGTATCCAAGTCGCTCTAACTAAGAAGTCACCTCACATGCCAATGTCCCATCGTGTTAGTGGGCTTATGCTTGCAAATCACACAAGTATTGCAACTGTGAGTAGAGGGCTTTCTCCTTAGCTCTGAACCCCAGTTGATGGTTAACCCTTTTGCCTGTAGCTGTTTAAACGAATCTTGGGCCAATACGACCGCCTCCGAAAGCGAAATGCGTTCTTGGAACAGTACAAAAAGGAACCTATATTTGCCAATGACCTTGGGGAGTTTGACGAGGCAAGGTGAGTTCAAGCATGCCCATATACAACATGGTTTAGCCTTCCAATAACAAATTAGGGCGACGGTGGCGGATCTAATAGCCGAGTACGAGGCAGCGGAGAGTGCAGATTATCTCAACCCCCCACCAGAGAAAGGCGGAGAGCAATCGTAGGAGTGAGAGAATGCTGCACCATTACAGGGCTTACGGATGATCCCTTTCTTATTACCTGTTATAACTTGGATTTAATAAGAAATCTCGAGCTAGCCTCCCACGCTTTATCTGTTGGTTGCTAGATTGCTAGAAACGGGATCCCGTGTCTTCCAAAGACCGAGTGTTGGTTCTTACAGTGCTTTTTTGTGAATGTGATTCTGTTATTATTGACTAGCGGAACTCTAGCATGACTGCTTGGGGCCTTGGTGATTTTATATGGGGCTTACAATCAGAGGTTCCTTTGTCGGTGCATTGGGCTAAGAGATGACATGCCGATGGGGGCGAGCGATTAAACGAGGTATTTATCGCAGTTCTCTATCTATGGCTGCTGCCTAGGCGTTCTTTTGTCATTGGTAATTGGGTTCCCCCAAGTTTTTATGTGGCCAACACTGGATGTTATCGTGACTTTAAAGCTCTGGACGATCTGAGCGGGGCTGAAAACAGGATTCCTCCAGTCTTAAGGCATCGGATCATCTTTCAACCCGACCCAGCGAAGATCCCTGCATCTTCTGTTGGTTTTGGGGCTCTAGGATCTTTTGAACAGAGCTTTATCCTACTTGTATGGTGATTTCTCTTTTTTGGTTGGCCGATGGCTATGTTTGTCTAGGGCACAGGCAGGGGATATTGCTTTTTTTCATTTTTTCAACCTCGTTTAGATTGTTAGGACCTTTTAAAGTTGCGATATCCTGTCGGAGGAGAAAAGAAGGTTTGACTCAACCTGCGGGCTCGTCTGAATAGAGGGTATCGGTAGGATCTCCACTAGGTGTCATTTCCGAGACTGATTATATTTCGGGAAAATATCTTGGATGCCAAGAGAGGCTATTATACGAGTACTTTTGTAGAAATCCTGAGCCGCACTTTATTTTGACTACTTGACGCCAAAGCGAGTTTTACAGTCTCCACCGTACCCACGGCGAAACTGGACTAGTGGCGAACAGGGGTATTTTCGTGGGCAAAAAGTGAATCATCGAGGTTAGGGTTACGAAAAATTACTGGTAATTAATCCCTGTTCGCCACCAGTGCAGTTTCGCCGTGGGTACGGTGGAGACTGTACCAGTACCCGCTCGAATAATATTTTTCAACCTTGAGGGCCGGTGCGCGCTAGTTATTCAAGCGCTAGTTATGCAGTCATTGTACTCGAGTAGAGTGCTCGAGTAGCTGAGACGGACATATTGTAATTTGTATGGCCATGGCGACTCGAAACTTATGACTTTTCGAATAAAAAACATGAGTGCCAAATGACTCTAATCACTGGGCTCCCCCGCAGCACCTGCACGTCGGGAAGCCCGGGATTTCAGCCTCGGATCCGCATTTTGCCGATGAAAAGGAAAAAAATAATAGTTGCAAATGACTCCGTTGCTTTTTAACACCTAACCTCTCCTACCGTACCGGTATGCTCTTCACTCATCTGCTCGACTCGATGAATAGCACGAGAGAGCGATTCAGCTTCCATCAGCAGGCTGCTGTAGGATTGGATGCTTTAGTGAGCTGTATACTGCGATGGCTTATTGCAATTGTGACAGCTTGCTCAAGAAATGGAGAAATGACTGTGAATTCCGTTGATTGAGCCTCCGTAAATAGCAACTGATGTTCGCCATGGTGCTGCTTGTGTCAAATAACAAAAGTGTTCTCAATGTCTTACAGTAAGCTGTTTTCTTGCCCTAGGATCTCGTTGGGCATTCTCGTACAACGCTGGTTATCCGTGCGCAAAAAGGTTGGGTTGATCAGATGAGATCTCTTGCAGAGCTAACTACCGGTACCGGTACCCGTAATTCTCTGACGTTCGAGAACCAACTGCTGTTGCGTATGGGGTAAAAATCGGGCCGGAGCCTCAAGATTGTTCGCGAACGTCAGGGAATTACGAGTAACACCTAGCCTCGGGAAGGTTCCACTAAGCTACCAGTCTGAGATGCTCGAGTATGCATATATATTTCCTCCATTATACAGCCCTGTCAAGGCAGAGACTGCCTGGGTGCTGTCAATTCGGTGGGCATACTGTAGGGTCAGTTTAACCGTTTCAAGCGGATGCAAGGCTACGCAGATTATGGTAACTTTTCCGAATAAAACGGTCAATTCTGCGCTGGGCAGGCCAAATTACCTAATGGGCACGTATGTACCTTGATGGATATCTGGTGGAAAGCTTTAAAAACGTGGGAGGATTGCGCCAACACGGGGAGATGGAGGGAGGACCCTTAATTTAACTAGCTTTTTTTCTTCCTTTTTCCCCCTAATCTAATCATTCTCAATTCCCCATCTGTCATATCGAGGTTTTCTACGGGATTGATGAACGGACAACTCGGGGCGAATTGCAATCCATCATGTCGGGCATAGTATGGTGGTATCGTAGTAGTGCCGAGGGGGAGATACTCGTAGGTGCCGTTCCTGCCTGCATGGCACTGAAAACCACGCCTCGACAGAGTGTCATCACTGCCCTCCCCGAGGATAAATAATACGGAAACGTCTTGTCCTATCAATGGGGAAATTTGCTTAAGCAGGCTGAGTGCTGCATTGTGACGGGAGCTTTTCAAATACTGTACGGTTGACCGCGTACCAGCGCACAACCCTCTAGAGCCCTAGGTGCTCGCTTTCTATCAGTATATCTTCAGCTGGTATCCCTCGTCCATTCTCCCAGGCCTAAAGATAACAACCAGGAGTTCCCTTCATTTCCTGTATTCTCAAACGACACCTTCATAACAACCTCTCACTTGCTCTCCTGATAATCTGGCAATCTTCTTGCCATCCACCGGAACCGATGGATCCCTTCTTTTCCACCCAGACCCGCCCCTCGCTTTCCAGGCAGCATCATTTTGCTTCTCCGGCTTCTATCAACTTTAATACCTGGTGCGGCTGAATCTGATGATACCTTCTTTTGACTAAATCGCTAACAACCAATGTGCCTGTTGAAGGGGTCTTGGAAGTGCCACTCGACTGGGTATCTATGGAGTTACTATCGTTCTGGCTGTTTCCTTTTTACTGCTGCGAAGATTCCTAAGTGGCGACCCGTTTTTCCCGCCTGCTAATCAGAGATCATACAATATCGTCAACCGAAGATTATTCCTGGAACTTTATGATGCGGACGAACTACCAAAGGCTCCCATTGAAGAATTGAGAGGTGAGGCTCAAAAGATGCCTATGGTTCATCTTTTTTTTTTCCGGGGGTTGGAGCTAACACAATATATAGGTACCCGTCTTAGGTTGGCATGGGTCCAAGCTTTATGCTTTGGCGGCCTCGTGTCCGTCAACGCAGCTTTGGTAATCCTGCGGCATCTACGAGGCCAGATGATAATCGATGAGGGTAGGTCCATGATTTGCCGTGTGTCACTTTGGGGTTATGTACTCACATGTGTGAGATTTTAGTCGCTGAACTTGTTTACTGGACGTTCCTGTCTGCCCTCTTTCTGTACCGGTTCTACCCTAACCCCTATAGGCCGACATTACACGCCCTGACATCCGTGGGGATTCTTGTGCCATTGTTGCTAATCGTGGAACGTGATATATTGCCTAAATTGCTTTTACATCCATCACGTGAGAGGCTTTTTGATGTTCGCACTGGATGGGCATTGCATACTAGACTTGGGCTGACACTGGCTATCGGCATCTTGTCTTTGGCTACACCCCGAGTATGGTATCCGGTAGACCCTTCCGCAGGCGGTGAACCCACTCCCGAACAGGTATGAATATTGAACAATGGATTTTGTGGTAAGCTCTAATAGGAAGTGATAGATTGCGTCGCCTTTCAGTTATGCTATCAGTTACTATTGGATAGAGAGCATCATACGCATTGCCTATAGCAGGGACGTTGAAGTAGAAGACTTGTTACCGGTTCCCGACCATGATCGTGCGAAATTGTGGAGCAGAATGATTGTCAACCACCGACGGTCTACTACTTTCCGGACTTTGTTGTCACTCATGAAATATGAGTTATCGCTCATGACCCTCTTTAGTTTCCTTATAGGTGCTGCGCAGGTGTGGTGGGTTCACTCCCGGGAAATAAAAATAGTTCACTAAGAGTGCATCCTTAGTTTATCCCGCCTCTTTCCATGAAATACCTTTTGGCATATATTGAGGGGTCGTCCCAGCCTATTGTCACCCCTTGGGCTTTTGTCATGGGGATGTTCCTTGGGCCTCTCATTGTCAGCGTAGCAGGGGAAGCTTACGTCTTTCAGTTCAACCGGTATGAGCACGATTCCCTATTGAGTTGATGGGCAATTCACTGAAAAGCCCTAGTGTGGGTGTTCGTGTTAACGCAGCCCTCACTCAATCGCTACTTGATAAGACCCTCAAAATTAGATTTACCGCCGATTCCGTTAGCAAAGAAGAAAAGCAAGGTGTTACTAAGAAAGATAAGGGAAAGAAAGACAAAGATGAATCCGAGGAAGATCATGAGAAATCGAGGGTTGGGAGGATCAACAATCTTATGAGTTCTGATCTGGCTCAGCTATCCTCTGCTAGGTCTGTTTCCGCATGTTCTGATTTGGAGGAAGTCATTGCTGATATATTTTATAGTGACTTCTTCCTTCTCTTCGGATCTGTACCAATTGAGATAATACTCGCAGTGGGTTTTCTCTATGGGCTGCTAGGATGGTCTAGTCTAGTCGGTGTGGCTATGATGATCGTTACATTGATCATACCCGGCATGCTTGGGAAACTACTAGTTAAGATCGATAGAAGAGCTCGGTTGGCTAGCGATGCTAGGATAGAAGCGATGACTGAGACACTCAACTCTGTTCGGATTATTAAATTCTTTGGTATGGAGAAAGTTTTCCTATCGCGAATCCGCGAGAAGAGAGAGAATGAGTTATGGCTTGCTTTCCTCTCAATGGTTTATAATTTGGGATTTTACACCGTCTCGAACTTACTGCCAATTATAAATATGGTATGTATTAGCTATTGGTTAATGGGTTTTGGAGCATGTTTTGACCGGGTCAGGTCGTTACGTTTGGAATTTATACGGAGGTCATGAAGCAGCCGTTGACCCCTAGCATTGCGTTTACCTCGATAAGGTTTGGCTCCGTTAAAGCTTAGTGCAATATATGCCAGGGAGATACTTTCTAATTGAGTAAAATTCTAGCTTGTTTAACATCCTCATCAGTCAGTTCTGTATGTCAACCTCGGGTTTTAATTCGAGGGAGCTTTACTAATGGTCACTAGCATGGGTGACCTATGTCACTCACTCCATGATATCAGCCTTTGTTTCCTTTGACCGCCTCGACAAATTCTTGATCGAAGAAGAAGAGCTCGAGAGGGCAGACCAAATTGAAGATCCCACAAAAAGAGAAATTGGGCCGTATCTCAAGAATGCAACACTTTCCTGGTCCATGCCGGGATCAGGAACGGATGATGGCTTTAGACTCGCCGACATTGACGTTGAGTGCGTGTATGGCGAGTTAACCGTTATTGCGGGTCCTGTAGGCTCCGGAAAGAGTTCATTCCTCCTCGGGCTTTTGGAGGAGATGCGGCTTTTGAACGGCGAAAGGTTTTTGCCTCGCGGTGATGGAGTTGCTTACGTTGCTCAGACAGCTTGGCTACAGTCGTTAACCATCAAGGATAACATATTGTTCGGTAGTCCATATGAAGAGAAGAGGTACAATGCTGTTCTCGGGGCATGTGGCCTATCAGAGGACATACGGAGGCTTGACGCGGGCGACCTTACACAGGTATTAATTGAACTATTCGCCTAAGCATTGGCCTATATCCGCTAACATTCTAATCTAGGTCGGCGAGCAAGGAGGTAAGAAACTTGATGGATATAGGCTCGTAGAAGGATAGTACTAATCTTTCTAGTTACCCTATCTGGAGGTCAAAAGGCACGATTAGCACTAGCAAGGGTATGTTTACTCAATTACCTACTATAATCCCAAGGGTTCTGCTAATGTTCCTAGGCTGTTTATTCGCCTGCGCAAACCGTTCTCCTTGACGATGTGCTTTCTGCACTAGACGCTGGCACCAGCAAATTGGTTTTTGAAAGATGTATCAAGGGTGAATTATTAGCTGGCAGGACTGTAGTTCTAGTCACACATCAGTATGTGCCAAACGGACACTACTACAGAACCTTGGGCTAACAAGTCCCCTAGTGTATCACTTGTTTCATCAGCCGCCAAGAAAATTATTGTGCTGGCTAATGGTCGAGTGGTTTCGGATAGTAGTCCAGAAGCACTTTCTGATGATGCAATTGAACTCTTGAGAGAAACTGAAGAAGCTGATGCGCCAGGCGAGCAACCGATAGAAGCGACAGTACCAGAAGTGAAGCCGAAGGATTCTGGAAAGCTTATTACCGAAGAGGCTCGCAACAAGGGAAGAGTGCCGAAAAAGCTGGTGTTTGAATATCTCACGTATTTTGGGCCATTCATAATTATAGTTATCTTAGTTCTCATCAGCGTGTTGCATAAGGTATCCAAGTGAGTCTTTCTCGAGCATTCTTCATCGAAGTTTATTAACTAACAATATGAAGCTTAGTTGAGACGCTCTATATTGGCCTCTGGTCTGGTAGATTGCCCCTATGCATAAATTCTCACCAGGTCAAGTGGGCTGACTACTTCTCTAGATCAATACTCCAAACCGGGCCCAGTCGATGTTGAGTGGTGGCTGGTAAGAACCTGAACTCTTTTCAAATCTTTTCCTTAACACTAAGATGTTTTAGTCGGTGTATGCAGGTAAAGACGACATGATCCGATAAGCTATATCAGCGCAAACACGCTGACCGAGACTAATAGCTTTGTTGGTTGGGACATCAATTTTCAACTCTTTGGTCTATTCGATTTGGTATTTATTCGCCTGGGTAGGGGCAAGGAGGATTCATGAGAAACTGGTATCCGCAGTATTGTACTCTCCAATAAGGTTTTTCGACACCACTCCTGTTGGGAGAATAATCAATCGCTTCTCAAATGACATCGCGTAAGTTCTCGGTTCCTTCTCCAGTGGTCTCAGCTGACAATAGCAGCGCTCTCGATGATGGCTTGGGTACACACGTAAATAATGTCTTTAATCTGCTGCTCGACATACTATTCAGAGCGGGGGTCATGGTTGGACTGTTGCCAGCCTTTTTGTATCCTACGATCTTGGTTTCCTTAATCGGGGTTACATGTGGCGAACTGTAAGTTTGCCACTAGCTGGGTTATCATATTTCTGACAGAATTCAGTTATGTTCGTGCCCAAATAGGTGTCAAAAGGATTGTCTCTGTCAAAGAGTCCCCTTTGATTTCGCACTTTGGCGACACGATATCCGGTATTGTCACAATTCGGGCTTTCTCCTGTCAGGAGCGCTTTCGCGAGGAAAACATCAAGAAGATTGATGATTTCACGCAACCGTAATCTCAATTCCTTCAAGGTCCTTAAGCCCATATACTAACGAATCTAGAAACGAGGCCAACTATAATTTGAATCAATGGTTTGGAATTCGTGCCAATGCCTGTACTTCAATCATTAGTGCTGCTGCTGGAATTATAGCTCTTACGACAAAGGGCTCTTCCCCTGGTATGATTGGGTTTAGCATGGCAAATGCCTTGGCTTTTAGTTCCTCTATCCTTTACGCTGTAAGGTGTTTCAATTTACTTGAGGTAAAACTTAATTCCTTCGAACGCGTCAAGGAGTATATCGAAATGAAGCAGGAGCCTTCATCAAGGCCTGAAGCTGAACCTCCCGCTGCGTGGCCCACTCGGGGTGACCTCAAGGTCACCGAGCTATCGGTAAAGTACTCTGAAGACGGTCCGGAAGTCTTGAACAAGATTAGCTTCGAGATCAAACCGGGCGAAAGAGTTGGTGTCGTTGGAAGGACCGGGGCTGGAAAGAGCAGCTTGGCTCTTAGTCTTTTACGTTTCACTGAGATATCCAACGGCAGCATAGTCATCAATGGACTGGATGTTCAGAAAATCAATCTCGAGGCTCTGCGACAGCGTATTACGATTATTCCACAGGATCCTGTCCTATTCTCCGGTACCGTTCGGACTAACCTTGATCCTTTTGATGGTCTGGATGATACAGAGCTTCAGGCCGCCCTTGACGGAAGTGGATTGGCGGGTGACAGAGTGGATGGGGTCGATAGCGGCATCGCATCCACTGCCACTTCTTCAGGGACTGCGACCCCGGCAGAGGCCGAACCTAGTGCAGCTCTGAATAACAAGCGAATTAGGCTTGACACTCAGATTACATCCGGTGGTGGAAACTTATCTCAGGGGCAGAGACAACTGCTAGCATTTGCTAGAGCCCTCATTCGGAGGTCAAAGCTGATAATATTTGATGAGGTAAGCAGTCACCATGCCTACGAGCCGTTTCACCTAGCATCTCGTGCGAACTACTATACTAAGGGTTAGAGTAGGCAACGAGCTCGACCGATTTGAAAACGTAAGACTTTTAATTGGAACGTGTGTATCTTATCTTGGCTAACAAGTTTGAAAAGAGACGAACGGATTCAAGAAACCATACGCACAAGTTTCCCCGATTCGACCTTAATAACAATCGCCCATAGGCTACGTAGGTTTCCCACATTGAGCCATAATATTTGAGGCTTTTTTCCCTGTTATGCTAACTTTCGTCATGAGCAGGTACTGTGATGTCCTTCGACCGGATAATCGTATTGGACAATCTCGGAAATGGCGGGGAAATAGTGGAGTAAGTCCCTTTGAGCTTTATAATTGCGAGAGTCTGCTTACCAATTAACTTGTGAAGATTTGATACCCCATTCAACCTGCTGCAGAACTCTGAGGGCATGCTCTACAACCTAGCGCGCAAGAGCGGGGAGTTCGAAGAGTTACTGAAGTTAGCGAAAGGGCGGGATTAAGGTCAAATAATTTGCTAGAGGCTCTGCTTGTATGGGTTTCTCTCTCCTTTGTATAGGCAATTAGCGTTTGTCTTGTTTGCTAGATACAAGTACAGTACCTGGGGGGGGGGGGGTGTCCGTATAAAACAGCAAAATAACCCTGTCTTGTGCGAAAATATCTCCCCTGGTATCATACTTGTGCCTTTTTTACGTTATATGTTTTAAGGTTAGATTCTCGCGGCTAGAATACCAATGGTAGCTATTTTATCCTGTGGTTTTACTGTGATAGCAAGGATGTGGTTATCGCTGGCCGGCCATCGTCATATGATACCTCCCTCGGAATCGTGTGAGGGCCTGGGGCAGCCGAAGCAGCCCCACCCCAACCCCTCTGCGAACTTGCCCCTCCCCCCACCTCAAGGCAACAAAGAAGCCTCATTCACCTGAGATCCCCACTTCGCTTTTCACCACCATCGCCACTGAATATTTAATTTAGATTGTCTCACGCAATTCCATACTCCGCTCTGTGCAATAGCAACCATGTCATCGACTGAAGGCAAGGTAAGCAATCAAAGTTTTCTTCTAAAATAAAAAGGACAAGAGGGTTTGAATCCCAACAATTAGGCTCGTCTAATCAATTATAGGCCATTACCTGCAAAGCTGCTGTCGCGTGGGAGCCTGGAAAGCCGCTTTCTATCGAGGAAATTGAGGTCGCGCCTCCCAGGGCGCATGAGGTCAGAATCAGAATCCACTACACCGGGGTTTGTCACACCGGTAATGACCCACTTCGCCGGATATTACACGCTTTCAACAAGACTAAGACAATGTATTGTAGATGCATACACGCTCTCCGGCAAAGATCCTGAGGGCGCCTTCCCAATTGTCCTCGGACACGAAGGTGCCGGAATTGTCGAGTCGATTGGCGAGGGCGTCACCAGCGTGAGGCCGGGGGATCACGTTGTCGCGCTGTATACCCCCGAATGCCGTGAATGCAAGTTCTGCAAATCTGGAAAGGTGGTTCTTGGTTCACATTCCTCTCCCTCAACAAGATATTTGATTTAATAAGTGGGCGTGCAGACCAACCTGTGCGGCAAAATCCGCGCCACGCAAGGGAAGGGTGTCATGCCTGACGGGACATCTCGATTCGGGGCCAAGGGCAAAGACCTCCTACATTTCATGGGCACATCCACATTCAGTCAGTATACCGTGGTCGCAGATATCTCGGTCGTTGCCATCACCTACGATGTCTCCATGGAAAAGACTTGCCTCTTAGGCTGTGGCATTACAACTGGATACGGAGCTGCAGTTGTTACTGCAGGTGTCGAGAAGGGCTCCACTGTAGCTGTTTTTGGTGCAGGTTGTGTTGGTCTCTCGGTAATCCAGGGCGCTGTGAAGTGCGGCGCCAGCCAGATCATTGTCGTGGACGTCAATGACAAAAAGGAAGAATGGAGTAAGAAGTTTGGTGCAACTCACTTCGTCAACCCATCCAAAATTGGCAACCAGGCCATCCAGGAGAAGCTTATTGAGATGACTGACGGTGGCCTGGACTACACATTTGATTGTACCGGAAACGTTCAAGTAATGAGGGCGGCCCTGGAAGCGTGCCACAAGGGTTGGGGCCAGTCAATCGTGATCGGCGTAGCGGCTGCTGGCCAGGAAATTTCTACAAGGCGTTGGTCTCTCTCCCAGAGTCTCGGTGATGCAACTGCCTAAGACCTTGCTGTTGGTTCTACTTTTGCTGACCATGCATACCGGTACTCTTGTTACCCAAAACAGCATTTCAACTGGTCACTGGGCGTGTCTGGAAGGGCTGCGCTTTCGGAGGTATTAAGGGTCGTACCCAGCTTCCTGACTTGGTTAGGGACTACATGGAAGGAAAACTTAAAGTGGATGAGTGTAAGCAAGCAAACCCCAACCGTATTGCAGATTTCCGAAAGGTTGCGAAATGGAGCCCAAAACTCTCTGAGTTTCTCTCTTTTTCTTCTTCCAGTCCCCAATCACACCACAGTATCCACAGGTTACCTTACCTAAAGCTTCGCTTTGAAGAATCAGATACACTGAATTCTCAGCGACTTGCCAAGCGCTGACAGGGAGCCCTGAAAAAAAATGAAATGAAAGAGAATTCGCAGCCTTCAGGGGGATCTACAATATCACAAGTGCATTTCTTAGGCAATAAGATTTGGGGAATTGGAATTGGGTGAATTTTGGGATCCCGGGAGCTGACCGACCCCGTTTATGATAACACCTTGCAGTCATCACCCACCGTGAACCTCTCGATCAAATCAACAACGCATTCGACCAGATGAAGGCGGGTGACTGTATCAGGTGAGCAAGCCCTTGTTATTTGCCATTGGTTCTTATGCAATGCTAACCTTAGACCGTATTCTAGATGCGTCGTCAACATGCAATAAAAAAAGAAGGCTCGATTCGAGATCTTGGATGGGCTTGCTTGATATTTACCAGTCTGTCTCTCTTCCTCTCCCTCCCCATACTTCCCTTCTAGAGATGGCGGATGCTATCATATCATAATGCGGGATTTCCTTTTAGTTTTACGCCTAGGGGCCTGACTATTATCACCAAAGAACCTCGATATTATCTCTCTTCCTTCCCTTTCCCCCTTCTGTCTTCCCTATGCTTGCGCTAGTACCAGTTGTGCTTTTACAGTATGATATAATCTTCCGCGAGGGAATTTAAGCTTTTTCTTTTCCCCTTATTGCCCTTCTGTCTCTTACGATGTATGATGCTGGTACCCGCAATGTCGAGGCGTTTTTAAAAAGGCCTACCATCGCATACTACTAAAATCCGGGCTGGATGCAATAGCAATTCTTTTTGAGAATGCTTTGACACTACCAGCACTTGAGCACTTACTGTACGACAAGCAAGAGACAAAATACATGTGAAACGGAAAAAACAAAACAAGGTCCCAACCCATTCTGTGGAGGCGCAGTTCGTACCCGTCACGATACGGTCTATGATCCGGTATTTGAGTGCTTGAACCAGATAAAAAAAGAAATAATAACTGCGAGTATTCAAGATTTTGAACCGCACGTTGGAAATCCGATTGTCACTGTGCATAGCATGCGAAAGTGGCCCGGGTGATGGCCATCCGGCCACCAGTAGTTTGCAAGTATTTCATGCAAGTGGTATGCCACGATACAGTAGACAGGAAATTTCGTCTCATCGGATCGGAAACCTGCATGATCCAACGATCAGCCCCAGGGGAGAGACACAGTTCTCAGACAGGGAATACTTTGGGGTTGGGAACAGTACCATACTTGTAAAATTTACAGTACACAACGTCCCCTAAGGTCTCCGAGGTGGGAAATAAATAAGTGGCTCACCTATGGCTTCACAGTGCTAAACCTTGAGGGCACCACAATAACTTTAGCCGCAGATACTTGCAGTAATTCACGTTTTGGCGACTTTAGAAAATGTCGAGTGCAGTGCCCATCGACCCAGACAGCGAATGGAAGGGAAAAGGAAAGATTGAATTCGTCCAATAGCTTAGCGTAAAATCTCTTGAGATCCGCTATCTCCGGGCTTAGAGTTCCATAGCATTGGGAATGGCCAGGGCTTTCCTGTCACGGTACTGTATAAGGTCAGCCCTCAAGGTGTGTTGGATCTTAACTAGTATGATATTCGAAATTCTCTTGACTTGTCAACCCAAACCTATCCTGGGCCGACGGAGACAGTGGATCTCAAGAAGTTCCACAGTACCGCACTTTCGTTCGCCTACCTCCTCATGCGAGCCATTGATTGGCATAGTGCTGTAAAAGACTACACCGTGCCCACCAAGCACAGCATACGGCATCATATCACAACGCTGAGAATCACGCCGCTGACCCACTGATGGGCCGCCACCACCACCACCACCACCATAATGCAATGAATAAATAAATAAGGTAGTAGGGAGCTCTAGCTACTCCGAATGGCGCCGCTTAAATCGAGGTTGTTATAGCAAACTAGGGGGGTACGATGTCGCAGCTGAGAGATAAAGTAATTCTCGGGCGTTCTGCTGCATACCGCGCTCGAAGCCTATTGAATGAGTGTGTGTGTGTGCACAACCTATCGTAGATACAAAGCCAAAGACAGTGATTGCAGTTTATCCCGTGCATGGAGCAGTAAGCACATCAGCAAGGGCCCGCCTCCCCCAGTACGGGCGTCGTATCATACATGGACTCACCATGCGGGTGAATTAAGCTTATCAAGCGGGGAGATGCTGTGGCTTTCGTTATGTTGTGTTCCCAATTGATCGATATAATGTTATCACATAATAACTTTGCTTGGTTTACCGAGCGAGAGGTTCTGGTGTACCATGGTATTATGAGGTCTGCCTGTAACTAGTGGATTTTTGGAGCGGCTAGGATGAGGGTGATGATAGAGAGCAACTGGAGGGGCAACCGGGATCTTTTCTGCCTTCCTCTGTGGGAGCGTGGGGTCATACGACACGTTGTCAACAGGATGGATGGGTGGAATAGGTTGTTATTATGAGGTGAGAGAAGTATCATGGCGATCGGGTTTGTTCGGTAAACCAAATGGTGGCAGCCCAGAGCTTATTTACGGTAGTACCGTACCCGGGTAGCTATAATAACTACTATAGTCATCGTGAACTTGTTACGAATTAGCAAAAATAGGGAATCTCGCATCAAGCCCGACGACCACAACCCCTCCGAAGCTTCCTCCCCCTCCCCACACATCACATCAACATCGGACCTAAAGCCCCTCTTGGATAGGTGGCTCTTTTTTCCTCCTCCTCCTTGCCCATTCTCGGTCTCGCTTTGCATGAGAGGGCGTGTGGTAATTGTAGCATAATAGTTGGAGACCAAAAGTGTTTGATGTGGTTCGAAAGAGGACAAGGCTTTTCTGGTTTTGAAACCAGGGATTGGACAGCCGCCCGAAATGCGTGTGAGGTAGATCACACATACACCGAATCAGAGAGCGCCGCAAACCCTGGGAACGGCTGCTCCCATCCCTCTTTCCCTCATCTGCCTCCTCCTCGCCCATACACTCCCAACGCCTTCTAACGAAAAAGGTTAAAATAATAATAGAAAAAACAAAACTTCCATAGCGTCGTTCTTATTGCGGCCCGTAAACTGAAAGTATCGGTGTCGTATGACACCAGCGTGATAGCACCCGGTAAGTTTAACTGCATGTTAGAGCCGCGCTCTTGCCTCTCTGTCAACATGCTTCACCTGTAATCCTCTTACTTCTCCCGTTTTTTTCAGTTAGTTATAGATTTTTCGTTAGGAGGTCTTTGGTATTCCGTTTGGCGCACTTTAGGCTGCTTAATGAGTCGAGGAGTTTTGTCCTGACCGCCGCTGCCGCTGCGGAAGGTCTTTCGGTATCAAGCTACCGCCTACAGATATCCCTAGCTTACCTGTGTAAAGCACTGTACCGTACCGTACAGTATCAGTCTGACACTCATGACATAGCTTCTGCTCTCCTCAACCACACTCATAGGTACTTGTAGCTGGCTACCCACGTACATACACTTCTACCCCCCTCAACCTCCACAGGCACTCAATCGGTCGGGCGAGTTCGGGTCCTTACGCACTCACGCAGACTCGCACCGTACGTCCATACCGGTATCTTCCCCGGGGAGAAGGTGGACAAATACAGCACATATCATACAGGGGAAACGATCATACCCCCTCCAAAACCTCAGACTCCCACCCTAACCTACCCCTCCCTCTTTCTTACCCCTTCCCAACCATTCATTTTTATTTGTCTTTTTTACTTCCCCGAAGTTAAAATCCACTTTTCTACTTTTTGCTTTCCTAAACCCAAACCAAACTCACCCCCGCCCCGCCCCCTCAACTTCTCATTAACCGACTGAGCCAAACTTATATCCTGTTCCTCCGTTCTGGTCTTGGCCCCTGACCCAAGGCCTACTTTTCCCACCTCACCTGGTCTCCATACTTTCATCGTTTCCGCCTTTTCTACTCGAGTTAAGCCTGTCACTTCTTCGTTGTGCCTGTCCGTGCATCCAACGAAGCAGCCCCCGAGCCAATTCCCAAGAAAGTTGTGATATCAAATTTGTCACCTGCTCCTTCTGGTCCATCTCATGAATAGAATTTGTTTTTCTTTTGCTCTTCTTTTCTTTTTTTTCCTTCTTACTTTTCCCTCCTCAGATCATACACACCTTTAGATCAATTGAACAGAGATCCCGACAGTTTGCTACATAAAGTTCCATGAGAGCGTCCAGGTCGTCTTCCCGTATCATTCTGTCGGCTGGTAGCGGGTGTGGTTGTGGTTTAAGTACGCCAGTTATCGTCCGCTTCTTGTTCTTACATCTGCCATCATGGATTATAGAGACCACGAGGAACCGTTGCTGCGTTCCAAGATGAGTCTTGGTTAGTTTTGCCTTACCCTATCTACTCTAGTTCTTGTAATGAGGGTTTGTGGTTGACATTGATTTTTGGTTAGGCATTACGGATGTTGGGCTGGAAGCTTTGAGGTTCCCGCAGGCCATTGCTCATAGAGGGTGGGCACTAGGCTTTTTCATAGAAGTTTCATTATCGGTATGGTTGACTAACGGAGAGAATCGGGGACAGGTTTAAGGTTCAGTTTCCCGAGAACACGTTAATAGCTTTCGAAGGGGCGGTGAAGGCTGGGGCCCATGCTATTGAGACTGGTGGGTCTACTCGTACTTCGACAATTGGACTACGGAAGGCGGGATTGCTAAGATTTGTGGTGGAAATTTAGATCTGCACTTGTCGAAAGATGGTGTGGTCATGATATCTCACGTATGTCTTGACCCGAACCATGCGAGGGGGCGTGCGGGTTTGGGTGGCTAACTTGGTTACCAAAGGATGCAACCCTGAAACGGTGTTTTGGCGTTGAGGGAAAGCTCATTGACCACGACTATTCATACCTTAAGACTCTGCGGACATTAGAGGCTCCACACGTCCCTATGCCTACATTGAAGGAAGTTCTCGAGTTTATGTGTCAACCAGCGGTTCTGGATATGTGGCTGTTACTAGATATAAAAGTGGACAATGATGCCGAAGATATCATCCGGGAGACCGCTTCCGCAATCCGCTCAGTGAATCCAAGCCGAGAGTTCTGGGCGAACAGGATAGTCCTTGGATGTTGGACACTAAATTTTCTACCAGTATGCGGACTCCCCCCCCGGAATTAGCCCAGTTTTGTTAGAATTCAGAAAATGCTGATAGTGTACATCAGCTGTGTGACTATTACTTGCCGGGGTTTCCAATCACTGTACGCTTAAAAACTCTAAACCTCTCTTCCCACAAGGCTTATTTAGGGCATTTCTAACTGTTTCTCTCGTGGGGGCTAGCACATTGGGCTTTCGGTTCCTCATGCAAGAGAGTTTCTCAAACATCCGGGTGTTTCGTTCAATCTTTTCTATCCAATCCTTTCTGGTAAGAAAGGCGCAAAGTTCATGAAAGACGCCCGAGCGGCAGGAAGGGATATCTACGCGTGGACCGTGAATGACGAGCAAACTATGAGGTATACGATAAAATTTCCACAGCCTTTCCCAAGCTACTTTCGGTAGGAATACAGCTGAGACTTACTTACTGGGGTCGGTTGATCAGATGGACGATTTGTAAAGAAATAGACGGTAATTCTTTTTTATTTTCTCTACTTTCTCCCTTTAATTGCCGTTTCGGGAGTACAAACTGACAATTAAATAGCGATTTGCACCGACGACCCAGTCAAATTTCTTGAGTAAGTTTTCCCTTTCTCCTTGATGCCTTTAATGTTAGATGATCGAGCTTTACCACTTACAAGATGCTTCTGTGCATTTAGCGTCTGTAATGGCTACCCAGAGGGCTGCACTCCAGAGCAAATAGCTCTTCGAAAAGCTTTGCAGATTCTGGTCATGCAGTTTTTTGCTTGGTTCAGATCCATTGGCTTCCGATGTCGTTACAAATCTAAACTGAAAACGGAGAAGAGGATTGGGTGAGCACACATATTAATAGTTGTTTTCCACAAAACAGGAGTATCGTGTTAGTATTTGTATCCTTTTCATTTATATACTTGCATCATTGCATGCGCACAGGCTTCCTGTGTTGGGAGGGTATTTTCACAAGTTTTGGGTGTTTTGCTTGTGTTTTTTTTTTGTGGATTTCTTTTCTATCATCTGGCACCTCGGGGCGCAGGCTTTACAACGAGAGGTTGGCACCGGATCGGTATGAGAGTGCCTATGTAACTACCGGCACTCGCACATAGAGGCAGTACTCGGGTACAAGGGTAAGTCGGGCGCGGTGCCACAACAAGTCTTGGTTTATTGCCTGTTCTGGGTGTCGCCCGACTTTTTTCCTCATACAAAAAAATTGGTGCAAACCGCGTTTGTATGGGTAAAAACCCTAGTTACTTTATATGGGTGTCGCCCGACTTATGGTACCCCCCCGAGTACAGTAGTATAATACGAGCAGGGAAAGGAGGGGTGGGGGAAATCTAGAGCTATTCAGCTTTATAAAGGGGTTCTAGAAAGAAAGATGTATATAACATGTGATGCGTTGCTTAGTTGTAGTCTATGAAGGTTGATGTTACTACTATTAATGATGGAAAGCAAGGGGGGGATTTACTTAAGTGGGGTTTTGCTATGATGCCGTATCTTTTATGATTAGGACTAGGCTAACTGAGCTAGCGTGTGGACCTGGAGGCGAGGTCGTGGATAGGATCCCCCTCATTGCGGGAATCTGACCTTTACCAAAAGATACGGTATATCACACGACGGTAATAGTTAGTAGGGCTTGGAGATTTTCTACTGCGAGCGACCGGGTATGACACGAGTATCACAATCACTAACGCTCTTTTTTCTATACAGACGATTTATTAACTTGGCTTACTAGCCCCCTCAGCCTATCCTAATAGTATACCTATCGGTACTGTATCACATACTCACTCGAATTTGCCAAGAATGCCTCCGTGAGCCGATTATTTGATGAAATCTACTATCAGATAAGAAAGAGAGCTAAACTGCAATAGGCTTCACTAGGATGATTACAAACACTAGTTAGTAAAATCCAGGAAACTCGCTCAAACCATACCGCCTCAGGTAAACACTACCGTTATGTCAAGGCATTTTGTCCCTGGCTGCAGGGATTAGAGGCCTGACGGAGATGGCTAGTATCATATTTTCTAAGCTTTTTGCAGTAGCCTTACTACGGCCGCCATATCCAACCAAATCTACCCCGCCAAACCAATTCCAACCCCCACCAACCTCAATCACAACCCCAACTTTAACTCCCATCCCAATTCACCAACACCACCACCACCACCACCACCCAAAAATAATAATTAGAAATGGCGCCAAAACCCATCATCGCCCCCTCAATCCTCGCCTCCGACTTTGGCAATCTCGCGCACGAGTGTTCCCGAATCATCAAATCGGAGGGCGCAGACTGGCTACACATCGACATAATGGACGGGCACTTTGTCCCGAACATCACCATCGGGGCGCCCGTGGTGACCTGCATCCGCCGCAGCGTGGACAGAAGCGAGGATTGGGAGAAGGGTGTTTTCGACTGCCATATGATGGTTGCTGAGGTATTCTCTATTTCCCCCTCCCCGTAAGCGGAGAAGTGCTAACGGGGATGCGGGGCATAGCCGCAAAAATGGCTTCAGGATTTCAAAGATGCCGGGTGCGATCTTTACTGCTTCCATCACGAAGCGGCGGAGACTTCGAAGGATCCCAAGACCCCGTCCGCGGAATTGATCAAGAATATTCATGCATTGGGGCTGAAGGCAGGTGTTGCGATTAAGCCTGGAACACCGGTTGATGTTTTGTATCCGCTTTTGGAGGGTAGTGGGGAGAAGCCTGATGTTCGTTTTCTTCTCTTCCCCTTTTTCTTAACTTACCTTTCCCCTATTATCCATCTGTCTGTCCTTCTGCGGGCTAACTTGGGTTATATAGATGGTACTGGTGATGACGGTGGAACCGGGCTTCGGAGGACAAAAGTTCCGCCCCGAGTGCATGCCTAAAGTACAGGCTCTCAGGGAGAGGTATCCAGAGTTGGATATTGAGGTTGACGGCGGGTTGGGATTGGGAACTATCGATCAGGCGGCGGAGGCCGGTGCAAATGTGATTGTTGCGGGGACGGCGGTGTTTGGGGCGCAGAGCCCGAAGGAGGTTATTAAGAAGCTTAGGGAGACGGTGCAAAGGAATATGTCCAAGTAAAAAATAAGAATTAAAAAGAGAGGAAGGTGGTTGTGGTTCTTCTCTTTTATTTCTATCCTATTTCTTCCTTCTCTTCCCTCTTTCCCTCACTCCCGGGAGGGAACCTCCCCCCGAATGGGGCGCCTCCCCTTATATATAGGCCGAGCCTAGGTGCTAGTTGGTTGGCTTTTACGAGTGGCTTCTAATTTATTGATTGAACTTTTGGGGCGAATTAAGGACTGTACAGTAGAAGGCTGGGCAATATATATAAAATAAAGGATCCGCTATAGGCGTGGAAAGGGGACGCGGCTGAGGTTTAGGTGTTTATCGCTTCCTGACTCTTGCCCATTTGTTCTTCTTCACCATCCCACCTTTACCCATCCTAGCTCTCTGTAACTCCATCTCTCGCTCAGCCCGTTTCAGCTCGGCCTCTCGATGCTTGCGAGCCTCTAACTCCCGTTCCTTCCCTTCCCTCGCCTTCTGCAATTTCCTCTTAGCAAGAGCCTCCTCTTTTCTCCTTGCCTTCTCCGCCTCAATATCCCCAGCGCTCTTCCTCCTCTTTCGCAGCTTCTCCTCAGCAGCCTTCTTTTTAGCCTCAATCTCCTCAACCTGCTCCTTTCTCATCCTGTTAAACCCCCTCTCGACCATCTCCTTCGTAGTCCCAAAATAAACCTCCGGTCGAAACCCCCTCGCCTCTTCCTTCCCATCCACGAAGACCACATGTTTCCCTCCCCCTCCCGCTCCCGCGCCCTCACCCTTATCTTTCAACACCAACCTCTCCTCCAACCTCTCAATCTTCTTCCTCTCCACGGCGCTTTGCAACCGCACGTATCCCGCATCCTGTGTCTTTAACAACTTGACCACGTCATTGCTGAGCGAGCCTTCGTCCTGCCGCGGAGCGACGTGGATTCCGCCGTCCCGTGTGCGGGAGTTGACCATTGCGAAGTAGAATTCATCGGGATTGCGTTGCGTGGCCTTCTGTCGGAGGATCTTGAGTCTAGCCTTTTTGATGTTGAAGTCACGGGCTCGCAGGACGTAGTCCTTTTTCTTCTCGAGGAGGCCGTATTTTTGGCGGGAGGAGGGCTGGGAGCGCTCTTTGTGGTTTCGCCGCTGTGGATGGTTCGTTAGCGTGGCATTGAAGAGGGGAGGAAGAGGGTATTACCTGGACGGCGTTGCGCATGGAAGACATGCTTGGAGTCGTTTTTTATTTGTATCCTGTGCCTTGCGTGTATGATGGTTATGATAGTGGGGCGAATTGAGCGAGTTTGGTGGTAGAGCTCAAGGTTGGCTGGAGGGAAGTACTGCGCAGGTGTGAAAATAGAGTTCAGAGCGAAGAGGGGTTACCCGGAGCGGATAATCTGAGAATCTAATCTTATCAATCTTTTCTGTGTGCAACCTGGCAACTGGTGATAGTCCTGACTAGAGCTCTCTCCAAGCACTGACTACCAAATGCAATAATGTCCACAGCTACCACCGCAATCTCGCAAGACTCCCGAAATAGAGACACCCGGGTTGAGGACTACTTAAATGACAAATTTCAAACACTCGGTGATCTAGAAAGCCTCGAGGAGGTCCTGAATGCCGTCCGGACCCAACAATCACAGCTTCGCACACAGGTGGGACGAAACCCCCTCAAAACATCTCTCTCTAACTAACCTACGGGGTTTCGAAAGCTCCAAGCCGCTGAAGCCGGCGCCGAGAAAGCCCGCACCGCCGCCTCCGAGCATTCCCACAACCTCCTGATCCAGGCGCAACTATTCCAACAGAACCAAGACGACATTGACCGCCGTCTGCGGGCAGCCACATCCTCGGACACGGCCCAAAATGCCGCCGCAAAATTGGAGGCGAGCATGGAGAAACTCCGCAGATTGGATGTGGCGAAGGGATACGTTTCTTTGATCCTCCAAGTCCACGAACTATCCGATGAAGCGAGGAAGGGGATACAGAAGGATCCAAAGCTAGCGTTGGTGCCGTACAATAAGCTCCAGAGGTTATCAAAGGAGTTAAGGTCCCGGCACAAAGAGATGGAGGATGCAGCGGTGCATTTGGTGGACTACGTCGAGAAGACAACAGCACTGCTGTGGGATGAGATGAAGAATCGTCTAGCGGAGCAATTCGGAGAGGTCCTGAGCAAGATTGGCTGGCCGACCGTGAACGCGGACGTCGGCAACGTGCCGGGGTTTGCGAAGGTCTTTGAGAAACTCCTTGTCCTACAGGAGCCGGAGATCGAGACTGGACTCGGAGACAAGCCGTTACTGCCCATGGAGCTGCTGGTGAGACCGCTGGAGTTGAAGTTCAGGTATCATTTTGAGGGAGACCGCCAGACGAATAGGATTGACAAACCGGAGTGGTTCCTCGCACATTTCTCGTCGCTGGTCACGACGTATACCCCGTTTTTGCTATCTGTTGTACAGCCGTTACTCACATCCTCAGCCAATCCGAAGATTGCGCAGCGGGACGCGGTTAATGAGTTTATCACCGCTTTGCTCCCCGTGCTCCGGCGGAAGATACATCACTTGCTCCCGCAGATACTTGACCAGGCACAGTTGCTCAGTCACTTTATTCACGAGATGATTAAGTTTGACGCAGAGCTTCGGGGGGAGCTTGAATACGTGCCATACGGATGTGCGGATGGGGAGTGGAAGGGCGTTACGCATGAGGTGTTGGTTGTCGAGAGTGGGTTTGTGGGGTGGATCAAAGTTGAGAAGGAATGTTAGTATCTGCCTGATTCGCTTGTGAGGACTAAACTGATAGGGATTTCGTAGTTGCGCTATCGAGATATCATAGTATCCTAGATGCGGAAGACGCCTGGGTCATTGATTATGAAAGCGTTGAGCCGAAAGAAACGAAACCCACAAAGTCAGCTATCCGGTTAAGGGATTTGTTGGAGACTGTTACTGGTATGCTCTCCCTTTCTAGGTGTTGCCGCAGGGTTCGTTTGTTAATCCGAGTTTGAATAGATCGATACCGGCCTTTAACTTCGTTTACACAACGACTTCGCTTCTTGATTGATATACAGATCTCTATTCTGGATCAGTATCATGACCGACTTCATTCTAGTCTCGAGGCGTTTAAGATGCTCTCCTCATCGATTGCTCGGGCGGTTCAGGGCACTAGTAAGGAAGAGGTACAGTCTCTGACTGGAATCAGTGGTTTAGAGAGACTTTGTAAAGTTTATGGGAGTGCCATGTTCCTAGAGAATTGTATGACGGATTGGGGTGAAGATATTGTAAGTCTACAAATTGGCACCGTGTAATACGCCCAGACTAATTAGTGGCAGTTCTTCTTGGAACTATGGGAAGAGCTACAAGAGCGTGCCAGGAAAGCACAACGAAATAACGCCACCCAGAACCTAGCGGGAACTATGAATGTCCAGGAGGTCGCGAATATCACCAGCAGCGCCGTAGCTTCTGGAGAGGAGGATGGCGCACTATTCGATGAGACTGCAGGCTCCTACAAAGCTCTCCGGACCACAACGGAAGACATGATCATCGATCTGTTAATTGGAAGCATCAAAGAGGAATTAAGAGGTTATTCCAAAATGTCGGCCTCACTCCCTTCCTCTCCGCCCTTACTCCACTAACCCCAAGCTAACAGAACACTCTGGTCATCAATTACCTCCGACCCCTCAATCCCAAGCACTCTATCCCCAGAAATGGTCCAGCCCGCAACTGCCACAAACACATTCCTCTCCTTCCTCTTTAAAACCGTTGCGCCAGCAGTCTTCAAGCGGATATACCGCAAGTTCGCCGCCGGAATCCAAGCCTACCTCTGGGACAACATACTCATGCGTAATCAGTTCTCACTTGCTGGTGGTAAGCAATTCACTACGGATATTGGTGAGTTGTGGAATGTTTCTGGGAGGTATATTGGAGACCCAGAGGCCTCAATGAAGAGGGTTAAGGCTGCTTGTGTATTGCTCACGCTTGAGGATGGGCAGGAGGGGACGATAGGGTTGAAGGAGGTCGTGCAGAAAGTTTTTGAAGATAATGAGAAAGCACGGGGCATATTGGAGGAGTTGGGGCTGGTTGGGTGTGTTAGTACTAGTGAGGCTAGGGGGGTGTTGCAGAGGAGGGTTGAGGCATGGGCATAGATGGGGCCGTCACCCGCTTTAGCCTTTCGGGTACCGTGTTTTTCTGTTTATTTCTTTTGCAGCAGCTTAGGAGAGGAGCATGTGGCATTGAATCTGTAGCTCCGATCGTTCGTCCAAGAGGGTTGTGTGCAGGCACAACTTAACATTTAGTTTTATATCCTTGCGACAATGAAATAACGACCAATAATGCTATACACTCAACTCGTGGTCACAAAAAATGTTCCACAGAGACCCCAATAAATTTTCACCTTGTGCAAGCGTTCCGCGCTCAAAGGTTTGTTTAAGTAGAGCCCTGTGCTGAGAATTTACACATCCATGGACCATGCAGGTAGCCAGTGGCCCGTGCACTGTTCACCCTAAAGATCACCGGGCAATGTTCGCGGGGCATCTTAAGAATCCCCCCGCTTATTTTCCCCACCAAACACACACACACACACACAACAAGTTTCATTCCACCACCCACAACACAAGCAGTTAACCAATAGAATACACTCGTAATCATGTCTTCCGATAACATCTACGCCATGGTGGATCCAGAAATATTCGCAGCGGTTCAGGAACAGATTGAGAGGGATAGTCAAGTTAAGGAAGTACTTGCTCCTCACCACCACCACCATCGCCGTCTGGACAAGCAAAGTGCTAAAGAGTGTAGGATATCCGCGAGGCATTGAAGAAAATTGATAAAGAAGGTTCGCTCCCGCAGGACCGCCACAATATTTGACGGAGCTAAGCTAACGCAACAAAACAGTCCGGTCAATCACTTCCATCCTGTCAAGAGTTCACATCGTCTCCCCGCAGCACGGCAATTCCTCCTCCCCTCTTCTACGCCTGTATGCTAGCTATGCACAATCACTAACAGGGCAAAAGTCATTGAACTAACCACCACCGCCGATGAAGGCTTCAAGCGCCTCCGAGACGGCATCCAGGGCCTCATCAACATCGTTAAGGGTTACCCCTACTACAAGTACAACCACATCTGGTCCAGGGATATACAGAACGTGACATTCTTGGTGCTCTTCCAGGGCTGGTTGCAGCGCAGTTATTCCCCCGGCAACGCGGAGAATAGCCTTTTGACCATCGAGGAGGTTGGGGGTGTTCTAGGGATTCCGGTGAATTTGAAGACGGAGGATAAGTTTCATCTGACCATTGAGGAGTATTTGCATGCTGTTCTTAGTCTCGTTGAAGAACTGGTACCTTTTTTCCCCTTCCCCTTTTTCTCCGGAGTGGGGGGGGCTGTGGCTAATACTGGGACGAAGACTCGTCTTACCACCAATGCTGTTACTCAACATGACTTTTTGCGTCCCCAAATGATCAACCGATTCATCAAGGACATTCATTCATCCTTCCAGGTCTTGAATTTGAAGAACGATTCGCTCAGGAGGAGGGGGGATGGGTTGAAGTATAATGTGAGTTTTCTCTAAGGCTGGTGCCGGGGTAATGTTGATGAGTGAAAATGCAGGTCAAGAAGGTCGAAGAGGTCAACTACGATCTTATTCTGAGGAACCTAATCCCTACAAGTGCCGGTGAGGAGGGAACTGAGGAAATGGAGGATGTCAAGGGGCCGTCGGAGCAGCAGAAGTAGTGCAATGGTAATATTGATTCTTATATCAAAAAAAACCCATTGCGCAGAATCAGAGTTGTTACGATAGAACAACCCCCCTAGATCTTTTGTTCGGACATGAAGTGCTTTGGGAGTGATATGTGGTAAACTATTACATGAAACTGGGAGCGCATGTCGACCCTCATTTACAATAATTAAGCCCGTTTGCAGCAACCATATCCCAGATACTAGGTGGAAGGCACTATGTCGGTACTTTTTCAAATCCAGGCATGAGTTCCACGAGTGCTCCGAGATCACTGGGGAAACCCAACCGGGCACGGCACCAACGAGTGTGTACCTTCCTCCTAGTAGCCCTCATAATTCATACAGCTCGTTTCCCCCACTCAAACAACAGCGGAGGGAAATATGTGGCCCACTAACGTTGAACAATCAGAAGTAGTACGGTATCTGCACAGTGGGTAATACGGCACACAAAACCTCCCCGCCCCTACATTCACGAGTGATATCCAATGATCCACACTGATACGAGCACCTAACTGCCCCTGCATGTGTTACCCTGCTTACCGCATTCATAAACACATGCCGACGATCCCTTAGACTAACCCTGAATTCAATTGTAAACATTGAGGCCTCTCACCAGCACTCTATACCGCACTATGGTCGAGTAGAATATTCAGAGCTGAACCAAACGTTCGATCCAGAGTTCCCAACAGCGGGGTTTTACCATTAAACTTTTAAAAAATACCCGAGCTATCATACCCCCCACATTCGCGGTTTCTATTCGTGCCCATCAGCCACCCCTGGTTCAGTCGTTAGCCCAGAGCACCCCCTGAGTCCTGACCACGGTGTCCCTGTCTGCCCGTCCATCTCTCCGTCCGTCACTATAACCCACGCCCGCGAGAACGCAACCCCGGTTCCACAGTATTACGACATAACCCTACCAGCAACCCATTGCTAAGAAGGAAAGAAAAGAAAAAACTCTTCATTCAAATGGGGAGTTTCACGAGGCCTTTGTGGATAGCAGTTTCGCTAGTGTTATTCTTCTCCGCGCTCGTTTCGGCGAAGGAGGAGAGGAATGTTTTGGAACTCACGAGTCGGGAGGTCGAGGGGTTATTGCAGGTATGATACAACTTTCTGGCAGAGGTGTGGGTATGGAGAGAGGCTACTAACGTGGAGTTCCCAAGGAATGCCCGCTCGTGCAAAAATTGAATCACGAGCGCCTCTTGAACAGTCCCGAGGCGTCGAGCCTTATGAAGAGGGTCTTCACGGTGCTGTTTCCTGCGGGGCCCGCGGTGAATAGTTTGTTGGCTACGGCGTATATTTCTGGACCTCCTAGTGAGTTCCCTTCTTCTTCTTGCCTGGTGTGAAAGAAAATGGTGGAGGGGTCTTGCTGATGGGGGGGGGTAGATTTTCTGTTGGCACTCGTTCCTACAAACATAGATCCCTCTAGTCTCTCCGTCATGGTAGCTTTTGCCGTTGGGGGTTTACTGGGAGACACGCTGCTACACTTGATCCCGCAGACCTTCATGGGGGAGCCGCACGGGGATGAAGCACATTTTGTCATGCTCGACCCGAAGCGGAATGCACTGCTGGGATTGTTCATATTCATTGGGTTCGTCACGTTCGTTGCTATGGATAAGACCATGCGCATCCTGGGCGGCGGGGACGGGCATTCTCACTCGCACTCTCACACCCACGAGCATTCTGAGGATACGAGCGCTAGCTCCAGCACCGACGTGAGGGACAAACTCGGCGATGTGAAGAATCGCAAGGGCAAGAAGTCCTCCAAGACGAAGGATGCCATAGCAAAGAAACCCGAGCCAAGCAACTCCATCAAACTCTCTTCTTACCTCAACCTCGTCGCCGACTTCTCCCACAACATCACTGACGGCCTTGCCATGTCTGCTGCCTTCTACGCCGGTCCCATGGTCGGCGCGACCACCACCGTCGCCGTCTTCTTCCACGAGATCCCGCACGAGGTCGGTGACTTTGCTCTCCTTGTCCAATCCGGCTTTACAAAGTGGCAGGCCATGGGCGCGCAGTTCTTCACCGCTGTCGGCGCCTTCTTGGGAACTTTCATCGGCATCGCTATTCAGACATATTCCGCCTCTAGTGCTGCGGAGCAGGCTCACGGTGGTGAGGGGTCCGATGCTGGGATTTGGGGCACTGGGCTGACGGCGGGGGATTTGGTGCTGCCCTTCACGGCTGGTACCTTCTTATATGTGGGCTTCAGCGTGATTCCCGAGTTGCTAGAGACCGGGAAGAATAAGGGGGAGGAGGTTAGGAAGTCGATTACTCAGGCGTAAGCTCCCCTTGATATAAAAAAAAGACATGTTCGTGGGATGTGTGTGACTGATTGGTAGCACAGTATTGCGATGGCTTTGGGTTTTGGGATTATGTTTGCGTGAGTCCCCCAAATTTGACTTTTTCCTTGAGGGATGGCTGGTTGGTGCTAACTAGTTTCCATAGCATCTCCTGGGCTGAAGGTTAATCTTCTCAGCATCTCACCCCCATATCATCAATCTCGGGACAAGATATTAGAACGTTACAAGTAGAGCTTTTTAAAGTAATGTTTGATTATTTTAAAAGCAAGCAACTCAAAAAGGGGAAGATGGAAGCAAAAGGGACTCAGCTGATACCCTAGTACCTACCTTATGATATAACCCAAAATTTAAACCCCTTTTTAATTCATAGCATTCCGATTCACACAAAAACTCCCATTTAATAACAGAAACGAGAACTCTTTTCCCCAATCGTTATGCAATCTATCATCACTCCTCATCCCCAAGTGCCCTCCCATTAAGCATACCATCCGTACTCCTCCTCTGCCGACGAAAGTACCCAGCAAGCGTACCGAATAAGCCATAAGCCCACCCCCCACCAACCAGTATCCCACTAACAATGTTGACCAATCTATGTTCACCCGCGCGGCACATCAGCCCTGGCCCGCGTAGTTAAATAAGGTAAGGGGGGGGGGTAACAAACCTGACAACAAAAGCCAATAAGGCCGTCCTCCGATCGCTAATGGTGAGTGAGATGGGCTCAATATCATACTTGAAGAAAATCCCGGGCACGGAGAAGGAAGAGATTTTTCGGGAGTGCTCGGTGACGGCGTACTGGTTCGTCAGGAGTGATTTCCCGGAGGTTTGGGATTGGTAGGTTGTCGGAACGATGGAGAGGAAGTATTGGAATTTGTAGAAGTCTTTGTGGGAAAAAGCATTGTTAGTAAAAGGGAAAGAAAAAAGAGAGGGAGGAGTGAAGTATATATTACTTTCGTCAGTTTTCGAGACGACCCCGTCGAGTGGGTTCACCAGCTTTGGGTAGTAGTCACCGAATGATAGTTCATTGATTACGTGTGAGAAGTTGAATGCTTTTCGCCATTGCCATTCTTGTTAGTCCGAGCAAAAGCTCACGATAGAAGGAAGAAGGAAGGAAGAGGGAAGAAGGAAGAAGAAACTCACACTGATGATCGATATGAGCCCCATCCTCCCAATACCCATGTCCCTTAGCCGTAATATGAAAATCCCCCTGAACCTTATTAACCCCCATACTCCCATAAATCCTACAGCTACTACTACTACTCCCCGCATCACCACCACCACCAAACGACGAGAACAGCCCCCCCTTCCTCCCACTCTTAAAACCCCCCTTCTTCCCCCCCTTCCTGAGGACCTCGTAGACATGCTGCTGTTGTTCCCCGGCGGCCCCACTATCACCACACTCCGGATGGAAGAGCTTGTGCGCCCCCCCATCATCGAATCGCACGTCCTCCCGCGCCAGCAAATCCCCGGCCAGTATCCGGTCCTGCATCGCGTCCTGCACGTTCAGGTGCAGGCTCGAGCACGGCATGGCGACCGTTATGTCGAGGTTTATCTGCATTTCGTGGCCGATGCCTGGCTCCACTAGGAAGGTCTGCGACTCCGTGCCCGTCAGGTAATTGCGTAGCTCTGTGAGGGTTAGGTAGGCGCTCGTTAGCAGGAGGAGGAGGGTGATTGCGCCGCCGCGGGGGGTGCGGGTTGTGTATGTGGCTCGGGTTTTCGCTGCATTTTTTTTGGTTTGTCAGTGCGGTTGTGGTTTGGGTGGAGTGGATGGTGAGTGCGTACGGAAGGCATCGAAGGTGCGTACGCTCTCGCCGAGAGAGGTGCGCTTTTCGCTGAAGAATTCTTCGTTCATTGTTGCATTAGTGGGGTTTGTGGTGGGGGGGTGGTGGTTGTTGCTGTTGAACTGTGGAGGAAAGAGTTAGGTGAAGAGGACAGGTTGCGAGTGAGGCGGGTAAAAAACGCGCCCCTTACATTTCTTTTATTTTCTCCCCTGCGCGCAGGGGAATCCGGGTGATGTGCTGTGACATAAGCTACTTTTTTGCGACATCGGACGGAACAATTAACTCCTCCAGAGGTCAATTCTATTGGTGGTATGATAATTGTGGACATACATTCTTTTGATATAAAATTGAAATTATTTGATAAGGGGGAGGGGAAGGTCTCCAATGTTTGACTTGCTGCTCAATCGATAGGTTTTTTTTCTAGCAGTCTTGAACCGAATTAAGCTCGCTTGCCCGCCGGCGACCTGCTAGTGTATGAAAGAAAGAAGGAAAGAAAGAAAGAGAAAATGCTACAAAGGCAGACGCTTCCCTGAGTACATCCAGCCCAAGCTCTTCCCAACCATGTATCCGATATACGCCCCGGTGACGATAGTAACCGGCCACTTTTGCCATTCACGATCCCTACAAACTCAAGTCAGCCAAACGATCACAATACTCGTGCACGCCATCCCCCCCAAAAGAACTAAGCTCACCAATCTAATCCCATAGTTAGCCCACGCCCTCAAAAAAAAGACAATCCAGATCCTCAAAATCAGCGAAAGAGAGAGAAAAAAGGGAAAACATACCTAAAGGAATCGGCACAGCACCAACCCACGCACCCACCAACGCACCAACAGCCCCAGCAAAACACTCCTCAACAACAGCCCTCCCTCCCAAAATCTCTCTCCAGACCCTGCCTTCAAGACGGTACTTATACACCAACGGCGCAACCACCAGCAACGCCGTATGCATCGCGCACAGCACCGTGGGGAGTATATGTGTCGTCGCCGGGGCCCCGAAGAGTACGAGCAGCACGTAGAGCGTTGCCGTGCCAATTGTTGCCGCGAAGAGGATTGCTAGAAACGATGACTAGTAAAATTAGTCACAGCTATATACGCTATATATGCGGCAGTGATGGTGGTGGTGGGGGTGACAGGAGGAGGTACAATTATCTTACTGCTAATCCCCATCACCTCCTTCTTCCCCGTCCCCGACGGGGAAGTAAGGTTCAGCATGCGGAGACAGCGAACTTGATAGACTGCTTGCAAAAGTGCCAGCCCCGGGAGAGCCCGTAGGAGTGTGCTCGCCGGGTCGCAGACTAGATATGGAAAGGTGGTGATGAAGATGCTTGCCAGGATCGCGGTGTGTATGTGCGGCTCTGTCGCGCGCATTGCGGAAGCGCTGGTGGTGGCGGGGGTGCGGCGGGGGTGGATGTTTGCGGTTGGCATTTGCTTCCGATGCGTTCGTCGTTGAGGTGGTGGTGGTGGATTGAGCGGGTACGGAAGCTGGGGGATTGTCGATCCTCAGGCAGACTAGAGTACGGGTACCGTAGCACAGGTACCAGATCATCTGTTCAAGCACACCCCATCACTCGAAAACCGGTATTCCGGTATTTTCACTCACTGGACTCGGCCTTTTATTACCGTGAAAGCTGGGACAATCGAGCAATGTGCTATGTAGTTCAGAATTCCCTACTTTGGAAAAGGGACGAGAAACACAGCGAAAAAAGAGGTGCTCAGCCCTTCCGAGAAACATGCAAAAGGCAAAAAACACCAGACCTCGTCACAGGAAGGCAATTATAACTACATAGTACATTGTTCCATTGTTCCAATCTTCACATCATTATTATCCTAGCGTCGCAGAACCGGCATTTACCCATAGGGGAAAGAAGAAAAGGCAATACTTGGGGATAAGTTGACCTTCATTCTTCAAAACTCGCTGCTCCAAATGCTCCAAATAGCAAACCACTCGGCACCAAGGACGGGGAAGGGTAGTCTTAATCCAACTAGCCCCCCCCCTCACGCCTTCTTCCCGCTCGTACAGCACATAATCCCTCCTTCCTGAGAAGCAACGCCTGGGAACAAAAGCAAGTCACGGATCACCTCAACTTTCCAATCAACAACCACCAAACCCCCCCAGTCATGCCGTCTGCTGTCCTTCTGTGTCTCTGAACTAAGCTAACGCTAGAGCTAGCAGATACCAGTGCCGTATAGTAACGTTGTATCAGTCTACGCTGTCGCCTGTATAGTAACGTACGTACTTGTACTCCACTCCACTACTCGAGTACAGACAAAAGTGCTGGAGTATCAGGCAGGCAGATAGGCAGAGTCTGGCTCATCCACGTGGCGCAATCTTCTGCCCAGTAAGCCAGCCCAGTACTGTGCGGTAGAATCCTATATCCTATCGTACAGTAACTCACAAAAACTTACTCGTTGTAAACTTCACCCTACCACACTGTCACTATCTCCGATTGCCCTGCTTCACAAAGCACTCCAACGCAGCAAAGCACAAACAAAAAAACACCCCCACCCCACAACCACAGGGCTACAAGTAAGCATCCAATATTTCAAAAATAGACACTGCGAACGGTGTTCATCCAGATCTCCTTCCACTCGTTCCTCCCAAGTAGCTGGCGAATGGATGGATGGATGGCAGTGGGGGGGTGGTATTGTGGTGGAGCGGACGGACGATCACGGGAGGGGTGTGGGGATCGACAGGCCAAGGATCATTGATCAATGATCATCGGATTGGAGGGAAGGAAGCGCTCCCGTTGGAGATTGAAGCGATCACACAAAATAATTAATAATAACGATAGTAATAAACTTTTTAGGTCGAGGTTATTCAATGTTTTGTTGTTTTCAAATTGTATCCCATAGCATGGGAGAAAGCCACCACCTCAAACGTATTATAGTTAAAACAAACACCGTAAAGCTGAGCATTTATGTGCAGAAAAGGAAATTACCACAGTAAGAGATATCCAACCCGGAAAAAACGTACTAATGGGAAGAATAAGAAAGAGTAGCAGTATAAAAGAGTACAAATGAGTAACCGCAATGCAAAACACTTTGCAACAAGGATGGCTGAGAATCCACCCGTCCCGTCTAAACTTAATTATCCCGGAGACACACCCCGGCTCCAGATCGTAACCGTCCCATCTCAACAAAAGAACCTGCACCTCTCGAACGAATGCAAGGAGACCCGGTGAGACGGGAAAAATAACAATATCCATGAGTCGTCAGAATTGAACAAAATCCATGCTCACGCTCATGCCACCGCGTTAACCCCTTATAGCATGAAGAAGCACAATGCAGCAATAACAGCTACAATCGCGCTATCTCGCCCACTAACCCTCAATCCGACATTCGGCTGAAGCCCGGGTGTGCTGCCGCCTGTGGGCGATGATGTGGGCTCCCCTGGCGGGGGGGGACTAGGCTCATCGGTAGGCGCATCAACAACGGTGACACCTGTGACGGTGGATACACCATCTGGACCAGTGATGGTCCTGGTGACTTTTGAAGTGAGGGAAGTCGTTCTTCTGGAGGCGGCAGAAGGTGCTGCAGTGGTCGACCCCTCGGAGCTAGGAGCTGAGGATCGCGATGTCGGAGCAGTCGACGAAGGTCCAGTGGTGAGAGCAGTTGTAGAGGCTGTTGTTGGGCGAGCTGCGGAAGTAGAAGCGGTGTTGCGATTGCTGGTGGTCGTGGTATTTGATTGTCGTTTCGCCAATTTGACTAGACGGGTGGCATCAGCAGCCCGTTCGTGGTGGATGACATCAAGAGCACGTCGGTCGCCGGGGAACACACCATGCTTGAACTTGGACCCACTGTAGTCGTGAAGGACTGCATGGAGTTTCTCGTCCGAGAGGTCCCTGGCGAGCTCTTGGAACTGCTGCTCACTGTCCGCAAGGATAGCAGGAGCAAGGAGCAACAGAACGAAGAGCAATGAACTCAAGAGGGAAACCGAACGACGTGACATTGTCTTGTGAAGATTGATAGGAACAGACAAAGTTCTTATCGGGACAAAGTGGGGGAAGAAATAAAATCGTAACGGATCGTGACAATTGAGGAAATGTGCAAAGGGTGGGAAGGGGAGGAGGGGGAGGAGGGGGAGGAGAGATTTGTTTGTCTTTCCCTTGGTAAACCTTGAGTGTTTGCGAGAAGTCTGTTCAAACACTGAATGGAGAAATCGAGAGGGTGTGGGGCTCTATTGACATTTATGTTAGCAGAGGGCAAGCGAGCAGCGCCAACTAGGCAAGGCGGCTGAAAGAGAAGACGGGAGGAAGCCAGTGAACGGCGTGGGTGGGTGCCAGACAACAGAGGGCCCAGCGCCAAGAGCGAACAACCAGAGAGCGGCCGCAATCACAGCGACGGCTAGGCAAGACAGAGAGAAAAAGGAAAAAAAGAGAAAAGAAAAAAAGAGAGAGGAGCTCATAGCAAATGCAAAAGTTTCAGATGGGGGTTGGCCTGGCAATGCTTTGTTACTGCAACAAGGAAGGACTGTTGGGATAGCCTATCATATAGTTTGACATGTAACAATTGTACTCGTACAGCCCGGACACAAGGATTCGGAAAACAATAACAGAATTTGGGAAATGTGAATATATAGATGGATCAAAAAGGGAAATCAAAAAGTGCAAAACTGGAATATTGATGGGGGGGGGGTAAAAAAAAAGAGAGAGAGGAATTCTCTTGAAACCTGCGTTAGATATTTACCTTTTGAGATCACCAAGCCTTTATCCCTTGAAGCTTTTCCTTTCCTTACGAAACACAGATTGGAGAGCCAGAAGAGAAGGCACTTGATCCAAGAGGGCGATTCGTAGCGATTGACTAGGATACTTTGAAAGAGACAATAACGCAAGAGTGAGAGAGAGCGAGGGGAATAAAGATGGCTTGATGGAGGGTTAGAGGGTGAGGTAGGGGAGAAGGGGAAAGAGAAAGGCGAAGGCGAGGATGTAAGAGGTCAGAACTGGCTGTTGTGACGACTGCAGGTCTTCTATAAGTACCAGCGAATGGGGAAGCGTAGTATTTTCTATTTTAAGCTTAGTTTCTGGGCTGTGCCCCCAGTTCCGTCTAAGGGCTCTTTTGATTCGTTACCACTGATCCATCGAAAAAAAAAAGGAAACCCCGAAAAAAAGAAAGTAAAGAGGGAAAAAAACAGAAGGGAAAAAAGACATCGGACACAGCACAGAACGGCATCCAACCGCACAAAAAGGTCAATGGCAGCCAATAGAATCGGTGACCAACCCAAGAAGACCCCAAATTCCGCACCCGCAAAGTCGGCGAATCACCACAACGTCATCCTGAAACGAGTCAAAAGGCCCAATTCCTCCAGGGACGAGAGACATGCTCATGGGAGTTCGTTCGCGTCCCTTTCGGGCGGGCCAACATGCAATTTTCCAAACTCTGAATGAATGCGATCATCACCTCTTTTAGGGGGGGTAGTTATTTCTCTCCCTGGACAAATCACTTTGCACCATCATGCCTGCGGCCTGGCTATTACCAGATACCGGTACACAAAAAACACCCAGGCCGCTGTTTATCCGCACAAAATAGGGATCCAGCATCCAGCATAGCGCCGCAGTGTCAGCGCATCCATCCCAAAGAACTGTCACCCATCGCTCTTTACCTTTGGTGGTGGCCCGCTGGGTTCTGTTCGTCTGTTTGCATCAACCTTGGAGAAAGTATCAGACAAGTCGCCAGCCTCCTGGAGGGGAGGATAAAAAACACGCCCGGAATTGTGGAAGAATAAGGACTCTGCGATTTCGCATACGGGGTCAAATCCTAGCAATCCGGTTGGTCCAGAACCGCATTTGCATCACATCTAGAGCCTCTTCGCAAAGTCACTAATATTTCTCGCTAGCCCGGGCACCCCGAGCATGGACCTTCCTCCCAAGTCAACACCTAGTGCAGGCACGCACTCGAGTACGAATACTGTTAGCTATCTAATTAGACCTGGAGTCAATATCGCCCCCGCGGTCCACGGCGGATATCAAGGAAAAAATAAGTACTCGAGTATACACCACCGTACGAACACTTGTCTAATATGTACTGCATATACAAGTACGAGTACTAGGAGTCGCATCTCTGCACAGTACCAGTACTGGTACTTGTACCCTCGTGCATCACTGCATGCCACAACATGCACAGCTTCAACTTCCCAAATAACTAGCCCATTGGCCAGTAACCGATAAAAGTTGATCACAAAACACAATAAAAGCAACCCATAAATAAATATACAATATAAACAAACCCCACCCCACTCTCTTTTGATTATTGTGATACAATTCCACAAAATTTAATAAACACTAAGAACTCGAATAATCGAGCCTAGCGCTGGACGTCCAAAATTCCCTCTCTTGGATAGGGGGCGGAGGCACTGTGAAAACTGACCGCCTCAGCCCCATCTTAAGACAAAAAGGCGCCGCACCTTACCAGCAAAGGCAACCCCAACGTCTTAGCGCGAGGTTCAATTACGAGTACTGGTACTTGTATTCGAGTTCTCACAGAATTGAGTTAGACTAACCATCGCATGATTCCGCCCCCGTTGTGCATTTTAGCTAGAGGACACCGGTTAGATTTATCCAGGATGAATATATTGACTCAAGCCCCAGCCCAACCTAAAGCGACTCAGAAAAAGGGGAAAAGGAAAGAAAAAAAAGAGACAGCCCAATCTGCGATGCTAGCCATGCACGAATACTTTTCGTTACACACAACACTCTAGCCCCAAGTGACACAACAACAAGGAGATGTCGCACATAGCGACAAGCACTCGTACAGGTTACGAGTACTCGAGTACCGGTATCAAAAGGCGCCATATCGGTAGGATACTGATACGCACTTGAATCCTCACTGACTCACTCGCAGCGCTATAGCCAAAAAAAGCACTTTTTCCCCCTCTTCCTTTCCTCCCTTTCCCTCCTTGAGTACTGGTGGGCAGGCAAGAACTTACCCTTTGAGCCACCACACCCGCACATACCGATCCATTGATGTATCAGATTCGCCAACGACGATACAAGTACACCTATCTACCTCCCGTACCATACCGGTCCTGTAGGGTGAGTACGAGTAGGTGGGGCAGGTACCGGTACTCATAGCCGTATCATATCACTAGTATGAGGAGTGTTTTTTTGTCTTCAACGCTGTCCATGCGGCCTTGGTGAGCGAGAATGGACCGGGGGGGGAGATGGAGGTTAGTTGACGGGTGGCCATGTCTCGGAACAAGAGAGGGGGTGGAAGTTGCTTTTTCTCCTTTTTTTATTTTAAATTCGTTGTGGGCTGAGCTTGCTGCGTGGGTCATTTTATGCAACCATGGTGTGGAATTAATCGCTGGTGGCTTAGGTGGGATGGAGTGTGGTGATGGGAGTTGCGAGGAGGATCGGCGGTCATAAGTGCTCACTCGACTCGGGGATTTCTGGTTTGGTATTTAAAACGGGGGGTACTTTCCCCTATGGCAGAGGGGATCGGCCGGAATAGACAGCCTCGTGGGGAATACTATTAACCACACCTTGACCGACATACCGACCAGAGTGTGCTGCAGTGGACTTGCCGTGCCATACCGTAATTTCCAAGCCATCATGCCTTTTAGCAGGTTTCCCTCTCCTGCCGTACCGCGGTATTACTGATACCGGTGTTAGGCTTCATACAGCGCCTAAAAAGTCACGACGACGGGCGGATCTTACCCACAGGAGTATCAAAACCCTCTCGTCCCGAAACCAATTTCACCATGGGGGTGGTATGTAACCAGGGAGGAAGGAAGGAAGGAAGGAAGGAAGGAAGGAGGGAGGGAACAACTCGCCGAGTTCACCACAAGTGCTACCGCACCGTACCCACCTATATCCAGCAGCAAATATGATAAGTATCTGAAAAACACGGCTACCGTATCATTACAGCGAAGCAAAGACCATGTCTCATTTTCAGATGCAGGTACCGGTACGGGTCGGCACTGCGATCCCGAGGGAACTACATAACTACCGGTATTGCCGGTACTCGCACTGTTTACGAATAAATCCCCCGCTGTCTAAAAATGCAAAAGGAAATTCCCCGAATGTCTGGAAAGACAAAAAAAGGAAAGGGGGGGGGAAAGAGGGAAAGAAAGAATCTTCCGAATGCCTTGCTGTCAACTGGGGCTAGTGACTGGCAGAAGCACGGCATAATGATTGAGCGCGCGGGCCATCCTGGCCAAATAAATCAGCCCCTGCTTACCACATGAACGAACGAGCATGCCACTCGGCCCGGAGAGTCAACTTCTTCTTGTCGAGCTGACTCACGAGCCCCCTGTTTGTTTTCTTGTCATGGGGCTAATTGATTACCGGTACCATGATTGACAAGGCTGGATGTGCTGCGGCAACGTATGCTTCTATTCACGGGATCGCACTCGGGGTTGGGGTAGGAGGGAGATTTGAGGTTTGATTAATTTTAAATTTGGTGCGACATGATATTGCAGAGGGGTATTTGGATTCCGGGGTGGTTCGGATATGTGCCGTAATTGTTTGGTGGGTTTTGAAATTGGGGTAAGGCGGGAAACAAATATTTATTATGGGGGCACATTATAAACATCCAGAGGAAGGGGAGTCTAACTCTGGCTGTCGTGGACATGAGGGGGGGTGGGGGGGGAATGAAAGAAGCAGGTCCCCCGCGCCGCCTATCGGCATCACCTATCACCGAGCTTATCGCCGCGTCCAGTCGGCATCATGAATCGGGTCACACCCCCGCCTTTGCCTTCTCCCCCTCCGTCACTTCCTCATTCACTTTCTCTACCGGGAACAACAACCAACCCACCGCGACTCCAACTTTGATCGCCCCACCAACAAACAATGACCCCGCAAGTCCAGCCGAACTCTTCGATATCCAACCTCCGCAGACTCCTGGGTACCCCATTAACCTTCCTTCGGCAGCTCTCGACCATTTTGGCGGTTGGGAAGGAACTCACCGCCAAGCAGCATAAAAAGAATACTCCCAAACCTCCTATTCCGCTTGATATTCCCGCCCCTGAGCACTAACGGGTCGGTGACAAGATCCGTATATACGCTGGTCAAAACCGTAGTAGGAATCTCACCTACGCCCAGCAACCTCGAGGTAGCGATCTGCGCTCCAAATTGCATCGCCAGGAAGGCCAATGGTAGCAATTCCCAAAAGTCCACCGAGCCATTGACCTTCTGTGCATGCGGTTTCGACCCTGGTATCGCGCCACCCTGGACTAATCCCGCGGCCAGGAAGATGGCAGCGGCCTGCAGGATGAAGGATGTGAAGAGCGTGCCCCGGCTCGACGCGCTGTACTTCTCCCGCTTGATGTCCCTCGTGGTGGTGGGGGGATTGTGCAGCGTGGAGAGGCGGTACGTTAATACGGCTCCGGACATGAAGCAGCTAATCGCTATCAGCGATTTTAGCCATCCGTAGGGTTTGCTAACGGGTTGGTTGGAAGCGCCGAGCGAGAGGAAGATCGTATTTCCGGTTTGCATGGCGGCGAAGACGGTCCAGGAATTGTACACGCTCGAGTCTATGACGCCAGAGACAAATGTGCAGAGGAGCAGCGGTAGGTCGACGTGCTCGGTAGATACTCGGGCTAATAGGTAGTTTCGCACTCCACCGCTGCCGCTGCTGTCCTCTATCGGTGTTTCGCCGACGACATCGGGTTCTGCGTGTGGATTCGTTGTGGCGGCGGTGCAGTCGAATGAACATTGCCCTGCTGCTGGTGCTGAAGCCATTTTTACACTTGCTCGCTTCCTTCGAGTCTTGGGACTTCGCTTCGTTATCGCACTGCTATCGTATCGTCGGCGACCAACACGATGTGTCATAGATGGGCGAAAACCAAGAACTGACTGTTGCTATTTACGGAAGAAAAAAACGGCTAACTATTCACATGCTGATAAGTTACAAAAACCAAAGCTCCTCCAGCAGGGAGGCAGAGAGCAAGGGGGGGATCACATCATGTCGACTGGGGCTTGCGACAATTCGGGGGAGGAAAAAAGAAAGAAAAAAGTCCCATGCCAGAAGTGTTTGCCCTGGCTGCTTGTGACTTGTAATCTTGGGTATGCATAGCAGTACAGTAGAGTTCCGCTTCCAGCGAAGGTTGGAAGAAGCGAGCGCTGGAATGGGAGCAGGAGCGAGATAAGGTTACTCTGGGTTATCTCCCGATTGAAGCGCTCTAACGGAACGGTGCATAACGTCCCTGTAGGTCTCTCTCTCTCAATATACACTTGTATCATGGTTCCGGACATGCAAAACCGACGGCCCCGTCCACTTTTTTGTGGGTTTGAACAGGGGTTTTTTCTGCAATAAAAGGTGCATTATATTCCTTGGCATTCCAGACATGGAATATCACTCATGTTGCCTATCTTGGTATAATAATTTCTTGGCTGCTCACTTTTTTACTTCTTCTTCCTCCCATACAAAAATCTTCGGTATCATACTTTGGAGATACCTTCTACTTCCGCTTAATCGATGGAATAAATCCATAGTATCTCTTCCTGAGTTCTTCCTCGTCATTTCTGTGGCTTTATTTTCTTACCTAATATTATCACATTATTCTGATGATGTTGTTCAAGTCTTTCTTTCGTCTTTTGATGTTATATACCTTGAGGGCAGGTTCTCACGCGTTCAAAACCATACCCCCGCACGATACAAGTACCGTGACCTGTGGGCATTCGGCGAGAGGTTTATCCAGGGTATTTACTAGTCTGTAGACCTTGCTCGGTTTACCACCATGGGCGAGTCGAAGTGTTTATCATATTAAGATCTACTATATTTTTGCACTGTCAGTAGTTGCTATCATAGTACGATATTCGAACGCAATACTCGAGTGCAGTAATAAAGTTACCGCACCACACGCATAGACACTGATCTGTAGTCTTGCCTTGCCCGCATGTTGTCAGCATGGCAACTCTCGTTAGCAGAAGGGGTATCAGTGGTCTGCGATACTGAATTATATCAGGACTGCCTCGCGAGGTTCTTGGAATAACTGGGTTGCCAGTATGTCTTCCGGGTGTGAAGCCGCACTATTATTGTTGTTGATTGTTGATTCCATAGTGTTCTACACCTCCGTGTTCAAGAAATTTACGGACGGGATCGCGTGTGCATACGATCGCTCCCGGAAATGGCTGCTTTTGCCTCTCGTTCTCCCTCCTTCTCGCCTAGAGCGTAAGTTAGTTCAGTGCAGCGCAACTCTCTATCGCTACAAACTTGCGCAAAGTATCTATTGGCTCATTCGCCTCAAATGAACTTAACTTCTTCAAAGTGCCACAGCTATGCAGAGCCCCAGGACTAGCCAAATCCAAGGCGTATACGGATCCGAGTGACAAACTATGCATATCATTATAGTCCAATGCACCCTGCATCCCCACCAACCCCAACAACCCCGTCAGCCCCATACCAATCACGAATCCCCCGCTCCTGCCCCTAAAACAAAATCATCCTATAAAAAATAAAAAATACAAATCCACTTCTCACAGAATAGCCGCCACGAGTGATACCACATGATCAGATAAACATTAGACATCAATATCGTGCCCAGCAGACTAGGGTAGGCACCACGTAGACACGATACGAAAAGGAGGTAAATCCAAAAGTACTAGAAGAAGCTTTGATGAGTATTTACACTCTGACAGCCAAGCTACCCCCGATCCGGCAGGATGATCCGAGGAGGGGTAAACATAGGATGAGATTGGATGAGATCGGATTCGACCAAATCGGAAAACCCTTCCCCCACCGCACCTCCGCATCACAAAGAAACGTGTTCCCCTGTGCCTCGTAACCAGGGATGCCTCGAAGTTTGGTTCGAACGAGAGAGCCTGGTCTTTGAGGGGGAAAAAGTGCAAAAAGTGCCAACGGGGGTGAAGCATCCTCCCACGATCGACAAAGAGAGAAAAGGCTAATTAAATGAGCAAAAAAGGCAAATAGAATGAGAAGGAATGCTAGTGGCCAATGGATCCCCATTCTGTCTCCCCGCTATTCTGCGCTTGTAGGAACTAAAAAATCAGAGACGAGTAGGAAGAGGAAGGAAGGAACCGCGGAAAGGAGAAGCATGGAGGTAGTGATCAGTCGATGGCCATCCTTTCCACAGCCCTGCCCATCCACTTCTTCTCCAGCTCCGCCCCATCTTGCGCCCCGCCGCTGTTTCCATTCCTATTCACTTCCTCCCTCCTTCTCATCCCTTCGCCGTAAGTATCTGCAAAGTCGTCCACGGTTTGACCTTTATTTCGTTCTCCACTGCGTTCTTTCCCCAAAACCTCATCCTGTGCGACGCCTCTGTAGACATCTGCTATCCCCGAGAATACGGCGCGAGAGAAACCGGCTTCTGCATGGGTATCCGCTATCTCCTCCATTTCTCTGACGAAGCGGTATGCTTTGGGGGGCACGTTGGGCACGGCACTTTCCAGAAAGGTAAGTAGCGGAGGAGCGAAGATTGCTAATTCCTCTTTCAAAGCTGGTAAGAGTGATAGATTCGACGCTGTGGTGAAGGATTGAACGGCGAGACCGGTCAAGCCCTAAAGAACCGCATAAGCCCCAACCCTAAAGACCAGGCTCCCACTTCTAAAGCGGAAATAAGCCGTGAATGGGGTTATACCTTTGTTAGAGAAGCAAAACACATCTTTAAACCGCTAGCCTGCCCAACTCTATCACCAACCCACCTGAGGCCTAGCACCTCCTCCAGCAGACGCCCGCCATCCCCAACAAGTTTTTCCTTCCCACTAACCACAACCCTCGGCTTCCTCCACACGCCCCCTACTCCTCCGGGACCCTGCATAAACTCTGGCACCCCCCCTAATATCGCCCCATCGATGAACCGGACTACACTGTTTGCGCCCGCGGTGGGCTTCGAAAACACATCCTCCACCTTCTCCGCTAGATTGGGCGAAACGGCATTGAGGTCAAAGTAATAGAGGGGCGCCTTGTTCCCGCGTGCAGCATACGTGTATGCGTAACCGACCCTACGGGCAGTTGGGAGGGCTTCGCTGGGCGGAACGATGGATAGGATGAAGTCCGCTTGGTTGATTAGGTCGATATCTGACGAGACGAATTCGATTTTTGAAGCAATGGCCCGGTTGTACGTATATGAGCTAGAGGGTAAGGAACCTCTTAAAAAATGAAACCAAACTCTTGTTAAGAACAATAAAAGAGAAAATGAAAAGGAGGGGCTGAGCGGAGGGGAAGATGAGGGGTATATGTGCGATCAGGTATGACCCTATTCCGCTCTTATCTATTTTTCTCGTTTCTTATAGGGTTTGGTGGTGGGTCTCTCTCCCCTCTTTTTTCTTTTTTTTTGATATGTGACGGGATGGGGAAAATGGTATGGGTTGAGGTTAGGGGGATGAAGGGGTGGAAAGAGTCGGAGCTTACCTGCGTCCGGAGATGCTGGTTATCACTCGAAACTGATGGGCCTTGAGTAAACAGGCGATTCCAGACCCCATCTCGCCCGGTGAGAGAATTGCAACAGTCGTTCCGGCCATTCTGACTATCACTTTCTCGCTCGCTCTCTCTCTCTCACTCTCTCTTTGTCAGAGTAGGGAATTGGCTGGGGGGAGGAACTGATGTTTGGTAAAGGATTATCGCGGGGTATACAACGGCTTTCCTCTTTTCTTTTCTTTTTAACAAATTTCTTTCTCAAGGAAACCTATTAGCAGCAGGGAAAGGGGTGCGGTGGGTGATGATGCCAGTGTTAATGGTAGATTTGTCGGGATGTTTGGAGGGGGATGAGCAATGGAGGTCCAAAGAAATATTTATTGGGTGGCGGTGGTGGTGGTGGTGGGTTGTGGTGGGGTAGTTGCGATAAGCTATCGAAGGTGAGGGAGAGGGAGTTGGGACGAAGAGTAAGGGGAGAGAGGGAAGGCGGAGAGGGGGGGGGGAGGGAAAAAGAGGCTTTGACGGGGAAGTTGCGGACAAGAGAGGGGAGAGGGGAGAGGAATGAATGAGCGAGGGAATGAATTAATGAAGGGACAACGGTCAAGAATCAAGTTGCGGTTTGGCTCTGCTTTCCTGCTGCTGATCGTGGTTGATGTCACGTTTCATCCTTTGGCGGCTTGGACGAGTAAGCATGCACTGTACGTTCCTTCTTCTCCCAAGAGCACCATAACGACGAACCGTGGAAAAAACGGGAAAATACCCAAGTCAATAATCGTAATTCCTGCGGTAGGGAGAGGAAACGGAAGAATCGTGGTGAGAGAAAAATGACCGATAATCAATTTCTAGATTCACGCATCAAACCGAACTTCCATCCAACCCCTCCTCTGTCCACCCCTCTTCCATCTTCCTTGGACCCTGTCCTCGTACAGATCTCTCGATGATGCATGTTTTCCATACCCCGGCCCTGCCCCAGCCTGCGCTATAAGTTCGATTATGGCTACCCCGCGGTTGATTCGCAGCGGTGCGTCTATGACAGCCCGAATCGGAGGTACCGTACTGTACAGTAACATACGATAACTTATACTATATCCTCTGCATCATGTACGAGTACTTGTCCCATAGCGTTGCCATAAGTAGCCTGCCGTATACGCCCTCACTCACCTCTAGACCGATCTATCTGCACAAGCTCCGTGCCACAATATTATGAACCATATGGATCCTTTCAACTGTGATACAGTGCGGCAGTAAGCATTGCCAAGCCCGTAGCCGACAATCGTAGAGAAAAGGAAAAGAAAAAAACATCTTTGGATGCTGGGTGAGGATGCGACAAATACCGTCCCCATGGACCAGAGTCGGGGGAGGGAGAGGAGGAGAAGGAGGAGGAGGAGGAAGGGTGGGTTTCCTGGGTTCCATTCTTGCTGGCTGAGGGGGAAAAGGTAATTTCACGTGTCTTGTTTGTCTCGTGGAAAAAGTGAGGCAAAATTACGACAACGACAACGGTGGTCTAGAAGCGCTACAACTTGACTCGTGGTTAAGGCTAGCTAGATCGTGGAACTGACACGTGGGACTTATGGTCCAAGCTTTTTTTGCTCCAGCACTGGGGCTTGAAATCAACACTCATGGTGCCATCATCTATATCGCTTACATAATATACACACACAGGAGAGAGAGAGAGGCTTGGCAAAAATACCGGTGGGAGGGACCGTCCGTGGCAGATTCGAGATTATGCTGCTCCCTACGAATATTGCTCTTGTTGGGATTGGAAAACATAAAAAACTACTCGAGTAGAGAGGAATCCCTTCCGAGCACTCGCATCAAGCCATATCTCCGAAGCTAAACATGTTGTTGTCGTTATGATCGTGTTTGCTTTCGGTTGATCCTGAGCGCCCAGCAGTTGAGAGCGGGTTGGCAACTGTCCATCTCCTAAACCTCCATGCCTGACGCGGTGATGATATGATTGCATCCATAATGGATCATGCAATTAATAATCCCATGTAAGAACTTCTCTTTTCACTTAGCAAACCTATTTCTCAAAGGCATCACGATCTCCGATTTACCATATCGATCAGAATTGTTTCTCTGATCTTGTTGCCTCGAAAGGCTACAGTACAGCTTTCCACCTCACTATCACCTTCACCACCACCACCACCACCACCAGCAACCAACCACTCAATGCCATATTTCGCTTCTACGTCATTCCCGTGGGCATTTTGAATTGAACACCAATATTACGACTAATACCACATCCAAAGAACCGGTTGGAGAAGGGGGAATTTTTCCAGCTATACTTGGGGCTCTAAGGTTGAGTATCATACCTTAAGAATTTTTTGCTCTAGCTTGGGATACGTTGGGATACGGTACAGTATGGAGATTTTTTTAATTTTTACAAACAACCGTCTAAGATTTCCGAAATCCCTTATCTTCCAAAGCCCGCGCCAGCACCACCGGTGCCACCTCCCTGCATCATAGCTTGGTTCTGTTCAGCGAACCGCTGTCCTAACCTATCGCTAGTCTTGATGAATTTGTCGACGCATCTGCTGACGCAAGTCTCCTCCTTCGTGGACAAAGCTTTCGAGGTGAAATCGTTGATACAGTCATCGAAACATCTGCGTGCGATCACGATTTCTATTTTAGTGTCGATTCGGATATAAGGGGTAACAACTTCGGGTCGCTAATAAATTAGGGTTTTTGCGAACAAATAAAAACGAACCTTTGGACAAGATTGGAGTAAAACTGTTTAACGGGCCCGGTACCGTAGCTCCCCGGTGTCAGTCAAAGCATAAGGATGGGATAAGCAGTAAAGTGGGAGGAAAGGGGAATTGAGATAAGACAAAAATGGGAAAATGGAGGGGCTATTCAGCCGCCACCAAAGGGAGAACTAAATATAAAACTGAGATAGATTCACGTGAGAAGGGAAAACGTACCTGCATCATATCTCGTGTCTGGCGTTTCTCGAGAACGGATTGGAACTCACGTTGTTCAGAAGGTGAGAGGCTGTGACGTGAGCGAATCCCCGCCATAAAAGAGGGGTGCAAGGTGAATAGCAAGGCAGCATTGTGTACGCAAAGACACACCGTAGAAACTCGAACAGCCGAACCGTGCGCTGTGTAATCGAGGGTTCCCTGCCCTGAAAGGAGGGCGAAAGACACAGCAGAAAGAGAGCTGCTCAGCCCCTCGGGAGATATAAGAAAACAAAAAAGGCACCCATGTCTTGCCAGAGAAGGGGGCTCCAACGACACAGCACTTGGTTCGACTATCCGAGTTCCCACGGTACCTTGATTGAAGGAGACGAGAGCGGCGGTGAAAGGAGGTTTGAGGTAAACTCACGAGTCCATTGTTATTTTGGTGTGTAAGTCTTGCGTGTATGACTTGCGTGTGGTGTCCGGTGGTGGTTGTGGTGGTGGTGGTGGTTATGTATTGAAGGGTATGCGTCGGGGATAAGCCACTTGTACGAGTACGGTGCAAAGTGCCTAAAGGTGGGTCCTCCGGTGGAACGGGAATTCCGTGGCAACCGATCGGTTGTTGAGCCAATATTTGCCAAGATACCACAGGAAAGTGAAATGACACCTCGGGGCAGCCAGCAGTACAAGTATAGTGATTGAGGTAGAAATCATCTAAACTGTCTACTTTATGTACGGTACTTGAGTACCGTAGGTACTTCAAAATTGTCTCTGAGCAAAAAAAACAAAGTCTTGTGTTCATCACTTTGTGTTGTCTGTTATCACCTTGTCTTAGTCATCTACACTTCACTGTATATTTCAGCCTGGCATTAGGTAGATTCTGTCACTAGTTTCACTCTCACCAAAAATTTCCTTTAATTCCTCCTACCTAAGATAGTTAATCCTTTAAAAAAAGGGACTTTTTTATTCTCATTAGAAATATCTTTATCTCAGGGCTTTTTTCTTCCTGAAATTCCTTGTTGTCAATTAATTAAAGATCGCGTTCCGCCTGTTTTGAGGACCCGGTTTGAGCCCATTTGCAGGTGACTCGGCCGTAGTGCCGAGAGTGAGTGGTGGTGGGGTGGTCGTGGTGAAAGGGGGGAGGGTGGCTGGTGGCTAAGGGTATATTATAGTAGTGGTATGGTTTGTTCAAGATGAGCGAGATTCAGAAGATCGGGAGGGATCCGTGGGCCGATGACGCTGATGGGAAAGAGGACTGGCTCTCTGGGAATACTCGAGTACCGGTACCGTACTTGTAGGAGGGGAAAAAAGTATGTAGTTTTTGCTTTTGGTAAGAAATAAAGAAGGAAAGAATCCTGACTAACTTTGGTAGGAATGACTGAATTCGATTACCCTGCTCTTGGAAAATTTAGAAATCTATATAAAGAATCAAAATAAGAAAAGAAATTACAAAGGGCAATTGCCTTCTTGGCACTTGTTGATCTCACTGTTCAAAAGGCAAAAAAAGAAACAAAACCTTAGTAGGGGCGGTCACAGGTCAATTTATGTGCTCCTCCAGCTTCTGTGAAAGCATGATATAAATGGGTTGAAGTATCATTCCGCAGGTTTTTGGAAAATATGTGTTCAGTGACTCTTATGGAGTGCAACGAACGATACCGTGAACCTCCGGCTAGTTGTTATGGGAGTGAGAGTGGATGGAATGGGGACAGTTGGGGAAGAATTACAGTAGACCATTTGTGGAATCGTGGTGATCTATATGGAACGTGCCGGTACAGTACTTGGTTCAGACTACTATCCACCAGCAGATTCCATTACAGTTGCAGAGAGCACCCTAGGACAGTGCCTTCTGGACTTATGTGGTGACAGCAATCCTCTAGCTTTTGGTTTAACTTGAACTCTTTTTCACCACACTCGTTCAGGGCATCAGCTTGCCAGACCAACTCGGGTTGAAGCCTTTTCTATGTGCTTGGGTGAGCTCCTTCTTCCAGGTCTCCCCATCCCCTATAAGATCAAGCGTCCTGGAGGCACCGATTGGCCAGGTCATCCAAATTATTCTCTCTCTCTCCCTCTCCCACAAGTCAAGAAGAAGAAGAAGAAGAAGAAGAAGAAGAAGGCTTCCCTTTTTGCACTCTCGCTCTTCCAATACCGGCGTTCCTCTTCTGTAACAGCCCCCTTTGCTCGATTACCACTGGTCAAGTCCAGAGAGAGTCAGGGCGGCAAAGTCAGAAAAGCGAGGGAAAGGGAAGGAGGGTCAGGAAAGGTAGGGTTGGCCCAACAATAGCCTGCCCTACCTGAATCTCCGATACAGGCACCATCCTTCCTCTGTCCGCGTCTTTGTCTCGAGACCCACCCTTTTTTCATTTCCTTTTTTCAAGTCAGCACCTTCCTCCATACGTACAGTACAACACTGCACCCGTGCTTTGCAGAACTGTGCAGTAACCCTGAGGAAATCAACTGTGGTCACTTAGCACTTTCGTGCTTTTTTAGCACACACGCCTTAGTATTGTGTCACTTTACATGCCATAGCAGCTGTCCAGAATTACCGGTACCTCCAGTATCATCATCATACTCCTCAGTCAACACCACCACCACCACCACCACTACCACCCACAACCCCTCTCTCGTGTCCGAAGGACAAGATCCAGGAACTTTTTGGTGTTGCTTTTTGAAGCTGCGCCTGTTCAGCCCTTTCTCCTGTCGCTGCCTTCTGCTTGCTTTTGCCGAACGCGCGCTTCTATCCATCTACCTCTTACTCACATCCCCTTTCCCCGACCGAACGCTCTCTTCTCCTGCGCTCCTCCGACCGAGACTCGACCCTTTCCAATCTCCCCGCTACAGTACTTCTACTTCTTTTCGTCCCCAACCCTTCTTCCTTCCCCTCATCCCCACTTCTGCTCAAACATCTGCCCTTCTCACTGGCTACACCATATTACCGGTTGTCCCGACATACATACGGCATCGACGCCTCTGACCCATACCCATCCATACAGGATTGTCACCATCCCTCCCAGTGCATCATCTGCCTTATTACGCATCCTCCCAAAACTCTCACATCATCTTCGTTGATCTCCCTTCCTTGGTTTGGGCGCCGTTGGTTGCTTCCTGTTTTTCCGCTAGCCATCGGTTCCAGCTACCCATCCATCATACATAACTTTTCCATCTCTCCCCCCCCATCTCGACCCATCGCTACCGATACTTCATTTTTCAACCCGCGTCAACGGTTACATTGAAAAGTGCGCGGAAGAGAAAGCAAAGGGAGAAAGAAAAAAGAAAGAAAAAAAGAAAAAGAGGAAAGAAGAAAAGGGAGAGGTTCTCTTCACTTAGGGTTCTTCTCAATCTCTCGACTAGGTTAGCTGGTTAGTTAGCACTTGTGGTCAGCCGCCGGTGCTCGGGGAATCTATCCTCCCTTGAATAGCGGTTAGGCTCAACATCTGGAAGCGGTTCCTGGAAGAACAAACGGAAGAAGGGACCAATAGATAAGGGAGCCGAATAATATGACTACAGCGGATGGGCCCTCGCCCGGGGTTCACCCAGGTTCGCCTCCGACAAAAGCATCGCTGGCAAGCTGGTGGGAAAGATTCAAGAAAAAGCCTGCACCGAAAGAAGAGGGTAGGGCTCCCATTCCCTACCGTTCCCTTATATCCATAAATAAAACGGGCTATCTATAGTTTCTTGAGCTTACACTGATTTTACTTGTAGAACGCCCAACTGGAATATTTTCCGTGCCATTGCATAAGAGCATACAATATGCCAACGTCGCAATTTCTCTTACAGATGCCAACGGTGAACAGTTTATCTATGGCTATGTCCCTATAGTGGTTGCTAAGTGTGGTGTCTTTTTGAAAGAGAAAGGTTTGTTTGATCAGAATCTCTCCTGATCCCCTCGATTGTAAATCCTAGTTCTTATTTGTGTGCTCGCGTAGCTACCGATGTTGAAGGAATCTTCCGGCTGAGTGGGTCTGCCAAGAGAATAAAGGACCTGCAAACAATTTTCAATTCTCCGGACAAGTATGGAAAAGGCCTGGATTGGACTGGCTACACGGTCCATGACGCAGCAAATGTTCTCCGGCGTTATCTCAATCAACTTCCGGAGCCTATAATTCCTCTGGAATTCTATTCCCGGTTTCGTGGGCCATTAGCAAACCCACCGGAGGGTCAGGAGGTTTTAGTGGCCATTCGGTCATACCAGCGTCTTATTTCTGAGCTTCCGCCACTCAATCGGCAATTACTTCTCTACATATTAGACCTTTTGGCGGTTTTTGCCTCCAAGGCCGAGCAGAACCTGATGACAGCTAGTAACCTTGCAGCCATCTTTCAACCCGGCCTGATATCACATCCCAACCACGATATGGCGCCTGGCGAATACAAATTGTCCCAGGAGGTCTTAGTATTTCTTATCACTCACCAGGACCACTTCTTACTTGGGATGCGGGGAAGCGAGGACCAAAATCAGAATAGCCTAGGTGGACCAAATACTCCCTCATCTCCAAGGCGTTCAAAGACGATGGTCGGTAGGTCACCTTCGAATGGTAGTGCTGGAGCGGACGATGTGAGAAAATATGGCGGGATACGCAGGAATGTCTCGGTCACATCTCGGAGGTCTAGTGGTAGTCCAGTTGTGAGCAGTGTTGGAGTAGCGGTAGGGGGGGTTAGTGGCAGTGGTTTGAGTAGGAGTAATACTCTTCCCTCGAAGCGATCTCCTGCTGTACGACCTGTAGCCTTTGCGTCAGGAGACGTTTCGCCGAGTCCTAATTCTCCGCACATTCTGGCGCCTGCGCCAAATGTCACAAGGTCGCCTTCTATTGGAGGACAGATGCGCGAAAACGTCAGTCCCATCTCTCCGGACACTACTTCAGCTGAACCAAAACTTGAAGCTTCAAGCACGTCTCCACCCAGAACTGAGGTTCCTGGGCGGGCTCCTAGAGCCCCCCCTAGGGAGCTCCCTAGCGAGGGTCCAGAGAGCCCTCAGATACAGCCACAACCGGTCGTAACACCCACGAAGGAAAGGACATTTCAAAGTTTTTTCTCACTATCCCCCGAGGGTGATAAGAGCAGACCCGCAAACAAGCTAAAAAAAAGGCGAATTCCAGGAAGTGGCGGTAACTCCGCCGAGTCTTCAACAACATCCTTACCAGGTGCTAGTGGCGGACGGGATCCCAATGGGCCTGCTCCGACCTCCCACGGAATGCTTGAGTCTAGTAAGCTATTATTTCCTCACCCACAATCGCCACCTCCACGCTCGCCGAATATCGACACAGCTTCACCTTCGAGTTCCCAAACCAATCAAGCCTCTGCGGGCAATCCACCCGCTCTAATGCCTGCAATGTCACCTACACCGTCAGCAACTTCAAGTGTGACCAGCCATAGCAGCACTCATTCCCAGTCGGACACGGCTACGAATCCTACTCGTTCTCCGGAAAGGGCAAAGCGGCGTTGGCGCCTATCGAACCCACGGCTTGATAACCCCCCTGTCAGCCCAACGTCCTCAAATGGCGGCGGGTCTAGTGGTAGTCTTGTAGAGAGGATAAGGAAGGCCTCTAGGAGTCCGCCGGCCCGCCAGAGAAGCGTTAGTGGAGAGGTCTCCCGCCCCTTTGACGAGGATAACCACGCAAAGGCACCCAAAAATATATTCGGATGGTTACAGAAGAGCATCGATGAACGGAAGCAGCACTTCGAGCGTGAGAGGGAGAAGGAGAGGGAGAGGGAGAGGGAGAGGGAGAGACATAAAGCAGAAAGACAGGTTGCTCTTCAGTTGGAGCAATTCATACATCCCAAGAGCCCTCCCATACAACCCTATGCACCTAGCTCGCCTTTGGTCCAACCTCCTACCCCATTGTCTCAGCATCAGGCAGATATGCCTTCACCCATGTCTCCGATATTGGAGAGGGGAGCTTCACCCCTTGCGGTCGATGGTCCCACTGAGCAGTCGCAGAAGCCCACGTCATCGGCTGAGCCCAAACAAGGCTCGGAGGAGACAATCCGAGACGTGAAGCCCGAGGAGAGCCCAGAGCGAGTATCGATACCAGGAGAATCAATTGAACCAGAAGGCCGAGCCCTCTATCAACCCACAGAGGCCAAAGTACTAGAGCAACCCGAACCTAAGGTTTAATACAATGTCTCTTGAGCGCAAACGGGGAATTGACCAGATAATGAGTTATTTCTTCCGTCTCTCGCCGCCTTTGTTATAAAAAAAAACCTCCCCAAGTGTCTCCTCCGTGATACACTTCTTTTCCTATAACTGTAGCAAATGAGGAATGAGACAAGATATTCATGGAGTTTTGTTTTTCTTTTATGGTACTTTGCTTTCCTCTTACGATGGGCAAATTTCGAGTCTTTTTCCTTTCTATTCTCTTCTATTCTACGGAGGTTCTGCCTAGGATGGTCATATTATTCCCCTAACCCATTCTTCCATGTTTTACGACACGCTTTTTCAATGATTTCTTTATTTTCTTTTCTCTCTGCTACTGACTAGGTGGGCGGATGCCTGCGGGAACACTTCCCTTCCTTGCACAGCGACGACGAAGGCGTGGTCTTGGAAGACGAAAGGAGAAAAAAACCGAAAAAAAACCCAAAGTTTGGAGAAGCGGGGCAGGGAGGGGAGTTTCTGATTTATTTCCGGAGTACATGAATTTCAATTTTTCAATTTTTCAATTTTTTCAACCCTCAATCCCCCAACCTCCAATATTCAATTTATTTTCTACTAATTCTACTAATACTTCTACTTGTTTTTGACGATGACGATGGCGGTGATGATGACGGAGCGGACGGAGCTAGAGCTTGATGAGACTACGCTTGCTCTTGCGGCTTCTCGCTTTGGTGTTTTCTTTATCTGGTATTGTCTTCTCTGGTACTGTGGCGTTAGTTAGCTTCCTACTGCAGTCGGGGGGTGGGGGGGCAGGTTACGGCCGCGCTTTTCTCCTTTTCTCTTATTTTCTTAACACTGGGTTTGGTGGGGGGTTAGTTTAGTTGGGTTAGTCTAATGTTTGTGTGTATGCCCGTATGCATGTGTGCGTAGGATGGATTGGATGCGGAAATGGCGATTTGGTGGTTGTAGTACGGACTGAAGGGTTAATGATTATAGCTACCGCTTTTCTAATTTATGAATTTAGATTTTTTTCCCCTCGTCGAGGATAATAGGTGATGGATACCCTGGCGAGCTAGTTGGTGTGGTATGGTGTGGTATGTATCATAATGCCGGTATAGTGCCTTGCACTCAAAGCGTGCGCCGTGCTCTATGCAACACATAATGCTCAACCTCATGAGGAACTTACGGCTATACCCTAAACACACTGCATTCTGACGATCCCGTATTCCGTTCCAGGCATACTGTGCTATGTAGTAAGTTTGGTACTTTTTATGAATTACAGGAAACTGTATGTACACCTCATATATGACAATTAGAGTTACGGGCTTATGATTTGTGAGCATTGAAACCAAAATACTATTATTATTGACGTGAAGTTGCTGTGAATGGAATACAGGATCTTTAGAACATTGTGTTTTCAAGATATAGCTCTAGCTCCCTACGGGGCTGGGTGTTACATGTTGCGTGGGGCGTGGAGCACGTGTTGCGCGCAAGGCACTGTCGTAATAATATATTATCATGCATACCGCGGCCTAAAAAACGCAAAACTTACTGTACACTCGATCGTTTCACAATTTATCACTCGCAGGCACTGAGGCACAGGTGTGTATCTGGCATAGGGCTGAATTCGTCTATCAGGACCTTGATGACATCGCATCAGGAAAGCGAACCGCAAAGACATTATTATCTGGTTCCAGGTTACAGATAAAACACTCAACATGCTCTACTATGATAACCTAAACTCCAGGGCGGCTCGGAATTTCCCCCACCGCTGTGCGAGGCTAGTTATTTGGCGAGCTCACAAAATGCTCTAAATGCAACTAGGTCCTCCTCTGCCTCAAGCTTGAATGTGGCCGTAGCACCAACAAAATACACATGTCCACAATCGAGGGCTTCCGTCTTGGGGCCTACCGAAATTTTGCCTTTCCCACTGGTCGCAATGATGATGCTCGGTCCCTCGATGGGCTCGAACTTTTCCGAATTTCCAGACTTCAGTTCAGTCTTTACGACAGCGAACTCATCAATAGGAGGATCGTAGAGGATCGAAGTAGGAACATCAGATTTAGAGTTGGATCCACGAGGGTATGGCACCGGTCTCATCTTTTGTTCTGAGATAGGAGCGTAGGAGTAGGTGAGCATTGAGACGAGGTTCTTGACGTCCTTGTATTTCGGTGTGAAGCCTGCACGAACCACGTTGTCACTCGCAGCCATGCATTCAACAATATCTGCACATTGCACATATTAGTCAACTTGTCTTATGAAATAGTGGCTGGGGTAGAAACAAACCTCCGGAAAGATAAGCATGAGGATCGTTTGCCTGCAGGAACATTGCTTCACCAGGCTGTAGCTTGACATAATTCAAAAGGAATGAACAGAATAACCCGATGTCGCCGGGGAACTGTCCGTCCAATCGGATAATCAAGTCCGCGAATTCCTTTCCCCCATGTTCCTTCCCCCCAAAAGACTCCGGGGTCTGTGTTGCGGATTCTACGAGTTCGCCGGCTAGTTTCTTGACCTGAGCCTCCTCAGCGGTCATAACGGCCTCAAACAAGCCCTTCAAGGCTTCCTTGTTAGTAGCTATAATTGCCTCATCACTGGCATCTGCCTTGTCCCCAACAGCAGCAATAAACAAATCTGCCTTGGACTCGCCAACGAGCGCACGAAGTTGTGGGGTCGATTTCAAGAGGGAGACAATTTCAGAGAGGGGGCGAAAGCCACAGAATCCATCGAAAGGAGTGACGGCAATGGTCATCTCAGGCTTGTGATTGTCATCTAATGGTACGTCACAAGCTTTCAGTTACAAGCTCTATTCAATAGCAACTGAGGAGCGTACCAGGGTAGTTCTTCGGGTCTTCGCTATGTAGTCTTTCGGCAAGCTTCTTGTCAGGGTGGGCCTGGATGCTGAGGGCTTTCTGAATCGATAGAATTTTGAAAAGGAAGGGCAGTTTTCCTTCGTATTTTTCTGCAATATCGTGCGAGAGAAGGGCTGTGTTGCCGTTGACAAGCTCAAGGAGGGTAAGCCCAGTGTTCACATCCTTGGATGGGTTGGATGGGTGAGTTCCCATCCAGAGCTTAAAATAATCAGCAAAGCAGCTTTGGGGGGAAGAGCAGGATGGGCACCTCAGCATAAGGCCTTGATTCCTCAATTTTAAACCCAGATTGGGTAGTTGCAGCGGCAAAACGAGCCGCCGCTGAATCGTTTCCAATCTTTCCTGTACACAATTGTACCCCGCATTAACACCTTTCAACCCATTTGGACCACCCAAAGAGAGCTTACCCCAATCATAAGAATTTGCACCTGAACCCCGCATATAAGTTAGCCCTGAATATGCTCAAGTCGAACTACGGGTCAGAAGCCTACCGCATTGAAGCTGGATAAGTGGCACTGGAAGCATTTTGGATTGCTGTGAAATAACCAACGGCGGTAATAAAGATATGGAAATACCCCCGATGCCCAGAAGGAAAAAGTTTAGACCAGACTTTTGCCAAGGTTTGTTCGAAGGTTGAAGGTCGATGGGAGCTGTTGTCCCTGCCCCGCTCAAGCATGGGCCAACTCAGAATGTTGCTGAATCATCCTAGATACAGGGATAGAACTTGTGCTTCTTTGCTCCCTAAGTGCATTGATTGGCTTCCAAAACCTTTAACCTCTCACCAGATTACCGAGAGAAGCCTGAGCAATACCGGTGTCCTACCAAATTCCCTTCAAAAACCTCCCTTTTACGATACCAGCTTCTGCCAAGCACATGGCTCTCTTCACGATTACCGAACTCTAAAATCAACCCAAATCCACTCACAATCATCACTCAAGAGAGCCCCTCCTCCCCCGAGAGCTACCACAATGCCCCCAAAACAAACCAAGGGAGAGTACATCGAGACGGTACGCGCGCAAAAAATCACACACCTTCAAACAATCCCACAATAATAGTAACTCACGCGGTGGACAAAAACTTAACTTAGGACACCGGAAACAAAGTATCCCGTAAATCTGTCATTCTCGGTTCTCAAAATATCATTCTTGGTGGAAAGGTGCCTACCACCTTATCTATCCACCCTTTTGGCTCAACATTGAAGTTAACAGGGAAAACGTGGGAGGCGATAAGAAAAGACCGTTATCCAAGCCGATTGCACTATTCGCGGAGACCTTCGTCGTACCGTGGCACCAGGCCAGCATAGCGGGAACGTCGCCATAGCTGTCGGCCGTTACTGTTTTCTCTCTCGGTCCAGCGTTCTACGACCTCCTGGGAGGACGCATCAAAAGTCAGTACCCACGTGCTACCTAGGCCTCCAGTTGCACAAGAAGTTGACTAGTTGCTGTTACACAGGACTTTCAGTTACTACCCTATGAAAATTGGGGATCACGTCTTCGTAGGTGAAGGGTCTGTAGTCGAGGCTGCGTTAATTGGCTCCTACGTTCACATTGCCAAAGATTGTGTTATAGTCGGTTTCCGTCGCTAGTTTCTTTGTTTTTTTTCTAATCCTCAAAATTTACTAACTTATCATCATCACCAAACACAGGGGAAGTTCGCGATTATAAAGGATTGTGTCAGGATAGAAGAGGGCACTGTCATAGCACCAAATACTGTTATTCCCTCATTCTCGCTTGTTTCAGGGCGTCCGGGCGTAGTAATAGACGAACTGCCAGAGACTGCGCAGGAGGGGCTTGAGCGTAGGTTACCCAACCACCTTACCTATATGATAATTGGTGTGCATATCCTAACTATTGGCGTAGTGAAAAACATATACCGGGTGATCTAGAGTTTCCATTTCACACATCTTTGTCATAACCCGGTCTTCCTCGCTCGCCTCTTCTACTTAAGCTCTTAAATACCGACATCCTCAATCTTTGCTGGCGTTCTTCTTTTTAAGCACCATAGAGCGATATCTGGGGTCAATTGGTGATTCACAGCCATGGCATCCAAGATTTAAACCATACATCTCCAACCTTCCGTATCCAAATTGTGTAAAGTAACTCAGACCTGAAATAACTACATAAGCCCTGGTATCTCAACCAAACATATAAACTTAACCTAGATTACCCTCGCTGTGATGCGGACCCAAGTTACGGGATACAGATACTACCCAGTGCCCCCCCTGCTCAACGCTTCCCTATGCTACGGCCTCGGCAGCCGAGTAAACCCACTGCTCTAGCTCCTCCGCTCACAGACGGACAGTGGACCATCAGCACGCATATCCCTGCACCCAGCGTCATACGGAATCTCCAATTCAGTTGTATGCCGCAGCAATACTACTAGAGTTCTCTTCGCCACTGGTGCAGATAGATTTGTCATATCCATTTCCCCTTCTTACCATAAGTGCATATCAGCAGCAAGTAAGCGCAAGACATAGATTACCCGAGTGATATACCATGATGTAGGCGGCGCATATGGTTTTGGTACAACAGCCAACATGGGATATAGGAGCGAGGGAGGGAAAGGAACGAACCATTCTGGAGGAGTTAGTGTGAAGTTGAGGGGTTTTACTTCTTTAGGTTTGACGAACTTCTTGGGTTGTTTGAAATGGGGAAGGTACCCGGATTTGGCGTGCCTGGCGTAGGGGTGTATCAAGAATTTTGGTAGGAGCGGAAAGGCCGCGCCTACTTGATCCTTCCGGGTAACAGGGTTGTGAAAGCCCGTTTGGTGCCCGATTTTGGAACGTGCCTCGGTGAGATATTAAATATAGGTTGTGCGGGCGATGCGGTAGAAGGTCAATTACATATAAGCCAGCAACAATAGTTAGCTTAAAGCTCTAAGAGATCCCAATCGATAACATAAACTTGGGAGATCTCTCTCGGTGGATCCTTAATATCTAAAGATCCCCGCACCAAACTCAGCCCATCCGCCAGGCTGCTGCCCGGCGCATCACAGTTGGTACTCGAGCACCCATTACAAAAAAAAAGTAGTACAACATACAGGTAAATTCTCAAGATATTCAAACAACCGTCAAAGAACATGTTGCGTCAGTACTCTCCGTCTGAGACAGTCTTCAAATCAGCCTCCTTCCGCATGTTTACCGCACCAGTGGTTGCCTTGTCTTTCGATTTCTTTCAATTGTTCGGGCGCTAGCTACCTCCCTCCGGCCAAACCGAGCTCTTGTCATGAGGGCTTCGGGGCAGAGGAGGGAGCCTGAGTGCTTAGCAGGGCCAGAGGGGGTGTGAGCTTGAAGGTCACGTTATCTGGCCCGTAGGAGCGAATGGCTAGAATAGATTTGTGGTATGATAGGATATATATAATACACTGTTTTGAAGGTGCGGGGGAAGCCTAAATACCCAAGATTCTCTGAGAGCAAATCCGAAACTAGGGTGACCGCTCAAGAGCCCGGAGGAGGCCGTAATCTAGAGTAATGGTGATCACGGTAGGACGTATCCATTGCGCCGAGGGGCACGAGGTGTCAGCGGAGTTTGCAGATAGTCATGATGCACCACACGAGATGTCAAACACAATTATTGAGCATCGAGTAGCAGGTCATGATGCATTCCACCCTTCGCGGGAGGTCTCCATACCGTAATCCAACAGCCTAGGGTGAGAACTGTCACTTTCCTGGAGTTGGGACCCGCTGTTGCACAAGTACAAGTGTAGTACTGGTATACGGTAGTTGCGGGCGTCCGAAACCCACCACCCCTGCTTGAGTATCAAGTTGTAGAACGAAAGTTAATAATGAACGTCCCACAATAACAACAAAGGTTTTTGAGAATCGAGCTCCATGAAAATACTCATAACCAGCTCCTCTTCGATTCTGTGGACTCTAATATTTTTCCTAAGGGAGCTTTGATTAAGAACGATACGGTAGGGCGTGCATTTTCGGGCAGGGGAACATATTGCACTCGAGTACTTGAGTATCATACGAACAAATTTACGCCAAGGCACACTTGCTAAGCGAACCGGGGGAACAATAGGGACAGCTTTATGTTAGCTGCCTGGCAGGATACAGGCATACGGTATTCTACCAGCCGCCAGTACTAGCACTCGCACCAGCAGTCTTCAACAGGGCACAGCGAAAACCGGCGAGTGGCGAACAAGGTTCAGTAACCGGTACTTTTTTGTTACCCTACTTTGGCGAATTCATCCTTCTGCCTGCAAAATACCCATGCTCGTCAGCCGCCGTTGAAAACTGTCTCATTGTAACTGGTTTTTTTTCTCATTCACCTGCCAATGGGAGCGTGAGATGGCCCGTCCTTACGACACTCGGCGACTCGTTGGTCACTAGAGGCTAGGACTTCTATTGGTTCAATAATTTTATTCTTAACTAACGTTAATGGAGCGACCTATCCAAGCTTGCACAACCATACAGCAGTACTCGAGTACGTTCCAAGGAGTACTTGTACGCCAGTCCCAAATCGCCTTGTCCTGGTTGACCCGGGTGTTGTTGTCTATGTCTAACTAAGAAGAGAGAAGGATGGCTTATATGCAGAAAGCTCTGCGCGCCAAGCTACATACAAAGTGGGCAAGTCACAGTGGGAGAAAATTATCAATGTGACCGCCAAACTACCCCATGATATGACCCTAGCCCACACCGCATACCAAGCAATTATTCACCAACTCGATAGACCCCATACAAATATCTTACACAAAACCCCACGAAGATCCCCTCTCTGCTCTAAGCCGAACCTACGATAGCTCTGTCGAGTGCGGAGTATTATATCATAAACAGAAACTGGTATCGCAAACCACCGGTAGCACTAGGTCTTTATGCTCCATGGCTTCGCTAGAGTTCTTGGCCACCGAACTTCTGCTCAACATCGTCCAATATGTCGCCGGGACCCCGGAAGAATTCACCATCATTAACGGATCCAAGGAACAACTGCCGCTCAAAAACTTGTCTTTAACATGCAGGCGACTTCGCGCTGTATGCTTCCGGTTCCTTTTCCGTTCGGTGAAGCTCTCACTCGAGGACGGACACACGCGTAGGAGTATTGGGGAGCTGCGGGAGTTCATACGGGACAATTCTTTGGAGCGAACAATCGAGAGCATGGGGCTAGCTATGGGGCCGCAGTGGAACGGGGGAAAGGTTGGAATAGAGTTGAAGAAATTTCTCTGGGAGATTTCCGTGAAATCCTTGTCAATACGTCAGCACCGGGCCCCTGGTCTCCGGGAGAAGTCAGCTCGGTGGCCATACTTTCTTGCTACGCTCGAGAGACTGCGGCTCGAAGGGGTTGACGACGGTAACGACCTCAGAATGCTGCTTTTAAAGGAGTGCCCTATCCGCCTGCTCCATGTGGACGACGGCAGCTTCCGTTCCCTATATTATGAGGATGAATATTATTTCCAGGGCAGGGCGAAATATGGGCCCGGAATCGCATCTTTCAAACCCTCTGTATTCCCGAACCTTACCACTGTAGTCTACCATGCTGCCTGGCCACCCTTTAACCGCTTCGATGGCTTCCTCGAGTTTGTCGGGAGATTGTCTGCTATCAAGGTACTCGAAGTGAAGCTTATGGGGGACGAAGATCTTGAATTGGATTTCTGGAGGAGGGCCTATAACGTCCGGTTCGGAGAAATGGTTTCGGCATACCAAATATTGGCGTGGAAGGTCGGGACCATCGGCAGCTTGCAACGCCTAGTTGTTCGCGATCACCGTATTCCCTATCACGGAGAGACAGATCCCCCACAATCCTTTACCGAAGGCCCTGTTGGCACTTATCAGAAGCAGAAAGACGCACAGATGCGGTGAATGGGGGGCCAGGAACTTAACGGAGCTTCCCGGATGATGACAGGGAGTGTAGTAATTGGAATTGGACATAGTTAGAGGGTAAATCTCTTTTCGCCACTGCATTTATAGATGTTCTTTTTGTAGGGGGGGATATGGGCGTTGTATAGGATTTGGGTTCGTATTTCCATGTTCTGGTCTTACGTAGTGTTTTCTTGTGGGGGTTAAGAGGGGTGTCCACCTCGTTATTGCCTGTCTTGTTTGATAGCACGGTACATGATGAAAAAGGATTAGGACGGTGGATGTTATAAGTGCGAATGATACTGGGATTTACAGAATGATTCCAAAAGCAGTCACTGCAGAGGTTGTCGCAGACGCAGAGTTCGGGAGATGAGTTCAATATTGCTGCGAGAGGTTAATTTGCCTACCTACTCATTTCGTTTTGTGAACCGGAGGTCTGCTGTTTTCCCTGAGGATATATGTGCCACTCATACACGTGCTTATTGGATCCCTTACCCTCTTGTCTTCAACCGGGATCCGTTGTTTATATATAGCTAGAGATCGTAGTTTTGCGTAAACATTATTTCTTGGTCTTCTCACTCGTTTGTGGCTGCATTTGATGGAAATTAGCTCCGGCAATACCAGCAGAATATATCATATCATACAACAAGCTGAAAGGCCATGACACCCGGGGTATTGTGGTGAGGGTTGATTGACATATACCCAGTGCGAGCGAATCTGGGGGTGGTACTGGCACTGGGGCAGCGGGGTGGTGGGGTGGTGGTGGCTGTTGCGGAGGTGAACCCCTTTTCATGACAAGGCCGTAGTATTTATCAGATTAGTAGTTATATCATCGTTGCTATTATTGTCCTGATAAACAAAATTTTGATGTAAACATCGTCAATGCGGAATAAAGGCGCATGTTATTAAGGCGAGATTTTCATGTACGGCACAGTGCCAGTGTGTAGTGTTGTTTGTAGGTTCCACTTGGATTGTTGCCCTGCTTATTTTTTTATTTTTATTTTTTTCTTCTTCCTCCTATCATGCTTGAAGGGATCATCCGGTCCTCAAAGCCTGGATCCAATTTACGGCCCCTTTTTTTTGTGGGATGGCCCATCCCTGACTAGTTTTTCCCTATTCTCGTTTCCGAACCTGTTCACCTCGTCTCCCACGCAATCTCTAGTTTCTCCCACACAAAATTTCCACAACTACATCACTCACCCACCACACACCCACAGAGGTCCCCTCCAGTTATTATCTTAAAACTTCCACAGAAATAGCCATTTCCCGCCTTTCTGTTCCTCAGCTTCACGTCAAAAATTTCACCCTACTCACGACACGTCCGAAAATTCGATTTTCTTTTCGCGTCGGTTGTTGTCGCAGCAACGCCCTCCACCTATACAATCCAGACAGATCCTCCCATCCCACAAGGCTCTCCCAAGCTCGCTCCCCCTCCTTTTCATCTGGTCAAAACATCAAGGATTTTGAATTCCTTCAAAAGACCCAAGGCTGAAAACGTCCAAATAAACACGTCAGTTTGTCGCTGCTCTTCTTAGGAGTAGCAAGATCACGGGTCCAAGATGGGTGGTGAGTGGCCGTAGTCCTATTTGTGGATGGGAAATAATTTCGAGAAGGCTAATATTTCCCCACAGGTTCTATATCAAAAATCATGGTAATATTTCGCTGGAAACATTTGTTTTTCGTTTTAAATGAGTTACTGACCTTGGACCAGAGTAAGCTGTTTGGAACGAAGGAAATGAGGCTACTCATGTTAGGTTTGGATGCCGCTGGAAAGACGAGTACGTTTCTGAAATTGCTCTCAACCCCCTCTATCGTCCCCTATCACAGGCTAACCTTTTTCTTTCTTTTTTTGAATCTAGCTATTCTTTATAAATTGAAACTTGACCAGGATGTAACAACAATTCCGACAGTTGGATTCAATGTTGAGACCGTAACTTACAAGAATGTCAAGTTCAACGTGTGGGTGAGTTTTCGGACGATTTCCTGATTACAAAACATTCTGCGGGGTCGAGGCTGAGAGTGATTTGTTTACGTAGGATGTCGGTGGTCAAGACAAGATCCGTCCTTTGTGGCGCCATTACTTTTCTGGTGAGTGCCCCGGTTCCACAACGCTCATGCTGTTTGCTGTGTTCCGTGCCTAATGTATCTTTTTAATGCAGGTACCCAGGGTTTGATTTTCGTTATCGACAGTCATGATCGTGACCGTATCGATGAGGCAAGGCAAGAGTTGCACAGGATTATTCAAGACCGAGAGATGAAGGAGTCCCTCCTGTTAGTTTTTGCTAATAAGCAAGATATCCCTGGTTGTGAGTAATCCCATCTACCATCTCGAGGAGCTAGTGCCAAAGCGCCGGTGCTTGATCCCACAGGATAAGGCCGGCTTACCATGTTCCAAAACTGAGCTGACGTTCTATGCAATCAGGCATGCCACCTTCAGAGGTTACAGAAAAACTTCAATTACACAAGCTGAAGGACAGGGTCTGGTATGTGGTGCCTAGTTGTGCCACTACCGGTGAGGGGTTATTTGAGGGATTGGTATGTTTTTTCTTGCTTTGCATGGATGTTTTTATTCAACATGCCCCATGGATACTAAAGAAGTTAACGCTGACTTCTCGCAATAGGGTTGGTTGTCCAATAATGTCAAGACGCAAGCTCCTGCTCGGAAGTAGACGGCTCCCGTTGCTTCATGCCCCTACAACTAAAGTTAGCTGGAGTCACAATAGCACCAAGTGAAATTGATGCCAAGGTCGAGTTGTATGATATAGTCTTGTCTCGGACCACGAGCGAGGCCTGTTGTAGAGCCGCTTATTTCCTTTTTGCTGTCATCTTATGCTCAGGGTGTTTTCTTTATTTGGGAGCTTTACGTTGGTTATCGCCTCTTTTTTTCCTTTTATTTTCTACTGCTTACCCTTATCGTCCTTTTAATTAATGAAGTCACGGATATTTCAGCCGACTCTTATACACCCTCTCCCTTTCTTTCATTAACTCAGTCATTTGCCGAGTCCATTTCTTGTGTCCTCAGTGCTACCTATCTATCTATTTCCTTATACTCCGAATATTCCTCCATTTCGAAAATACACCCCCCGCGATCTGCCTCTATTTTCCTTTCTCACCTTCATCTCATATGCATTGCGTTTTACCTCTCATGATGCCCCACGAATGTTTGCACGAGAATTCAAGTCCTTTTTTTTTTGTTACTGTTGGTTTTTAGCTCTCCTGCCGACTCCAGAACCGGGAGTCTCGTTTTAATCTTAGTATCATACTCCCGATAGTGGGGATGGGCGGCGGATAGAGGGCTTGTTGGCACTAGTACTCCAGGATGGCTGTTGTGGGATGTCGATATAGGGGTGATGTGGTCGGAAGGTGAAGATGGGAGCAGGATTGGGGGGAGTACTAGGTAATGTGTAATATAAGTCAGTAGCATCTCGAAAAAATAACCATTTTTCTTCCCTTTTCTAAACGTCCCGTTCGTATATTTTTGTTTATTGCGCTCTGTTGACAAGAAGGCGCGTACTGTACTCGAGACTGCTGGCGCAATATGTCTGGCTACCTGAAAACCGTGTGTGCGAACCGGGTGCGGCCAATCTGCAATGATCATAAGCCCCGTTCTGCACTATTATTCATGCAGACCCACCTACCATCACCAACCAGACGTAACGCGTCCGCCCAGAATCATGTCCTAGACTAACTCTCCCCGCCGGAGCAAACGGCTCCTTCCGTGAGGCTGGGAAGTTAATCTTGCTTGACATATCAGCACTCCCGTCCGTATACGTATCACAGTAGACATTGTGATGCACACAGTAAATTCAATACTATACAGTACCGAAGCAGGCCTATATGATGGTCTATTAAGTTAGTAATAATGTTACTCTTACTCTTTACGGGAGCAATGCCGATGTACTTTGTGCTGTGTTGTGCAACACCATTACGGCTTTGGAGTGTCGTCCGTCCTTGTCCTGGTCCTGGACGGACGGGCTGCCCCGTCGAGAACACTGTTTCCCTCTAACGGTCATGAGCATAGGGACCACAAACCCTTGTCTATCCCATCACTAACCTCCACCCCCGAGCACTGTACTCAAGCACCTGTACCCGGGGATAGACAAAAGCCCGGCCCGCCTCCATTGGGTGCATATGTATGATGACTAAGCTGGATTAGGGAATTCGAGTGATAGGAGGTGAGTATTTTTTGGTGCCATCAAAGAGTCAAGACTAGTAACACAGGCACTCGCCCAGCATTTGCTCCATCCTCACCGGCCACGTCTGTCGAAAAGCTTTCCACTGATGTTATATTACGCAAACACCTATAACGTATTCCACGGCATAGTGAGCCACGCGCCCAAACAATAGCCACTACAATTTCGACCAGAGTTCAACCAATTGTATTGCTCAGATCTGCATATGACCCGCTATGTCTTGGAATACGTTATCGCACAACCCAACGGCCCATCCCACTGCTGAAGTTCTGCCCCCCTACCCCACAAGTTCCACACCCACCCTGCCCCACAAACCCCTGCCCCTTCAGTGATCAGGCAACCCTTCTCTGTTCCGTACCTCCTAGAAAAATAACACGCAACAATAAGCAAGATAAATTGAATTGGTTAAGAGGCCAGCTTCCAGTAGCTAGGAGCCGGGTATGGGTCCAAGTCAGTCAACATGGTTTTTCGGGGTATTCTCAGGGATTGGCGCAGGAA